>Ga0196963_10000966_pt1 | contig 21604 bp, 15 predicted proteins | sample S1_5metaG_FD_148600 | JGI IMG/M metagenome (GOLD analysis project Ga0196963, IMG submission 148600) | Soil microbial communities from Anza Borrego desert, Southern California, United States - S1_5 | ecosystem: Environmental > Terrestrial > Soil > Desert | place: USA: California | collected... | reverse complement strand
CAGCTTGTCGCGGCGCGCCAGCGTCAGGTGAATCAGCGTCAGGAAGTTCTTGTCCCATCGCACCGTGATGCCGTATTCGGATACGCCGCCGAAGCCTTCGAGGACGCGTTCGTCGAGCGGCCGGTAAATTTCGCTCCACTCGCGAATCGGCCGGGGCGCGGCGCCGCCGGCGCCGACGATATCGTCGGGCAACGGCTCGATCTTGAGACCGTCGATCGCGACCACGCCAAAGCCTTCGTTGAGCAGATAGTGCGACAAGGTGTAGCCCGCAGGCCCCAGACCGACGACCAGCACATTCTTGCCGTTGTATTCGAGCGCGTAGGGGCGCGCGATGTTCAACGGGTTCCAACGTGTCAGCAGTCCGTAGATCTCGACACCCCACGGCATGTTCAGCACGTCCGTCAGCACACCGGTTTCGATCTGCGGGATGTTGACCGGCTCCTGCTTCTGGTAGATGCACGCCTTCATGCAGTCGTTGCAGATACGGTGGCCGGTGCCTGGGCACATCGGGTTGTCGACCGTGACAATCGCCAGCGCGCCGATCGCGTCGCCGCGCTTGCGCAGCGTGTGCATCTCGGAGATCTTCTCGTCGAGCGGGCAACCCGGCAGTGGAATGCCGAGCGGGTTGGTGGTGACCTTGCCTTCCTTGTCGCGGATGCCCTTCGAGCAGCTGTCCTTGTCGCGCTCGTGGCAGAGCACGCAATAATGAATTTCGCTCAACACCTCGCGGCGCGTGTAGCGGTGATCCGTCAGCTTGAAGCCCTGCCGGCGGCGCAGCTTCTCTTCGGGGCCGAACATCTCTTCGGGCAGTTCGGCACTGGCCCGCCGGACGTGCACCAGATGGTCGTAATCGAGGTTTTCCGGAAACCGAAATACCACCCAGCCGCGGTAGCGAGGATCGTGAAGGTGGGCGGCGCACCACCGCTTGAGCGCTTCGATCTCTCCCGCGATGTCGGCCTTGTCGCGGCCTTGGCCCGCCGTAGCCTTGGCGAGGGCGGCTTCGCGATCGAGGAGCGAGCAGCCATACCGGGCAATCGCCAGTTCGGCGTCACCGCCGCTCGCCGCCGGCACGCTGAGAACGGTATCGACCAGCGCGTGATCCTCCGCGGTTGCCGTCACCTGCGCGCCGGCTTTCAACAGCGGCAGGGCGCGGCGGCGCACGAAGTCAATCTTGAACCGGAACAACGCATCGTAGGCGCGCGTGCTCTGCACGAGCGCGTCTGCGTCAGGCCCGACGCCGAACAATTCGCTGACGAAGCGCGACACATGGGGCGCCATTGCGACGACCAGATTGCCGCGCGCGACCGCGCCGAGCGCCTCGGGCACTTCGCGGTACTGGTCCCACTGCGACCACAACTCCGGTTCGGTGCGGCGCACCTGCGCGACGAATCGCTCGTAGAGCTCGCGCAGCTTCGCCGGCCGGTGCAAATCGGCAAAAGTAAATCCCGGAATGCCCAACACGGTTGCTGCGGTTGTTGCTGATGACATCAAACTCTCGATTATACCCTTCGGCCCGCGACACTGACATGCGCGCGCCGGGAGGCCTGTGGTACGATCGCATCCTGACCGCCATGACCATCAAGTTGAACGGCGACCCGCGCGAGCTGCAGGGCCCGCTGAGCGTCAGCGCGCTCCTCGAACAGCTCGAAATCGACGCCCGCCGGGTCGCCGTCGAGCTCAACACCGCCGTCGTCAAGAAGGCTGCCTACCAATCGTCCGTGATCAGGGATGGCGATGAAGTCGAGATCGTCAATTTCGTCGGCGGCGGCTAAGGAAGCCTGATCACATGGACGATGTTCTCAGGATTGCCGATCGCACGTTCAGTTCGAGGCTGATCGTCGGAACGGGAAAGTATCCATCCCACGCCGTCATGCAGGCGGCGCATGAAGCGTCGGGCACCGAAATGGTCACCGTGGCGGTGCGCCGCGTCGACATTTCCCGAAAGACGGAGTCGCTGCTCGACTACATCGACACGGCGAAGATTTTCCTGTTGCCGAATACGGCGGCGTGCTTCACCGCTGCGGATGCGATTCGCACCGCGCGTCTCGGCCGTGAGGCCGGCATGTCGAACTGGGTGAAGCTCGAAGTGATCGGCGATGAGCAGACGCTCTTTCCTGACAACGAAGGGCTGCTCGAGGCGACCCGCGTGCTCGTCAAGGAAGGGTTCGTCGTCCTGCCTTACACCAACGACGATCCAGTCGTTTGCCGGAAGCTCGCCGATGCCGGTGCTGCGGCGGTCATGCCGCTGGGCGCGCCGATCGGCTCAGGTCTCGGCATCCAGAATCCCAATAACATCCGCATCATCAAGGAACAGGCCACGGTGCCGGTCATCGTCGACGCCGGCGTCGGCACCGCGTCCGATGCCGCCGTGGCGATGGAGCTTGGCGCTGACGGGGTGCTCATGAACACCGCGATTGCCGGCGCGCAGGATCCGGTGGCGATGGCGCGGGCGATGCGACTCGCGGTCGCCGCCGGCCGCTTGGCCTATCGCGCCGGGCGGATCGCGAGAAAGAGCTACGCGACGGCAAGCAGTCCGCTGTCCGGTGTCATCGGTTCGTGAACCGAGTCGAGACGTTCGCGGCGATCGGCAAGCGGCTCGCGAATTCTCGCTACACTATCCTCGTCGTAATCGCCGCGGCCGCAGTGCTGTATACGTGGCGGCTCGGCGAGGCGCCCGCCGCGGTCAGTAACGACGAAGCGCACTTCGCGTTTCATGGCTACGCGCTAGCGACGACCGGTCGCGACCTGAACGGCGTACGCCTGCCGCTGTTCGTCGAAATGATCGATCCGCTGCTGCCCGATGTACCGGGGACGGCGTACTGGCAACCGTTCCTGTTCTACCTGACCGCTGCCAGCCTCAAAGTGTTCCCATTCGATGAATGGTCGATCCGGGTACCGGTCGTGCTCGTCGCGCTGAGCAGCGTCGCGTTGCTGTATGCGGTGGTGTTCGAAACCTACCGCACGCGGTGGCTGGCGACCGTCGCGGCGCTATTACTGGCGATGACCCCGTCGTGGTTTGTGATGGGGCGGCAAGGCATCGATTACATCTGCCCCGCTCCGTTTGTCCTCGCCTGGCTGTGGTGCCTGACACGGTTCCTGCACACACGCCAGATTCCCGTGTTGGCATGCGCGGGTGTGCTCCTTGCAGCCACCGCGCTTACTCACATTTCCGGGTGGGCGCTCGTGCCGGTGCTCACTGCGGTTACGTTGGGCACACTCGCTTACCGGCGGTTGCTGCAGCCGCGCGCCGCCGTCGCGTTCGCATGCGGCCTCGCAGTGCCGGCGATGGCTGTCTTTCTCTGGCTGCTGTTTCACCCGGGTGTGATGCGCGAGCTCGTCGCTCGCTACGGCCTCGTCGAAGACGCGCGCTGGAGCTCAGAGGCCGCGCGATCGGCGCTGTCGCCGACCCAGCGGCTGTCACTTTATTGGGATTACTTCAACCCGTCGTTCCTGTTCTTTGCCGGCGGCTCGCATCCCACCCAAACTACGTCGACGGCGGGAGTGTTTCTCTTGCCGTTTGCCGTGCTGCTGCCGGCCGGGCTGCGGGCGTGCTATGTCAGACCCCGCCCGGTGATGCCGGCCGTGATCTGCGGATTCGTCACGGCGCCGCTCGCCGTGGTGCTGGTTCTGGGTGCGCTGTCGGATTATTCCATCGGCCGCGTCATCACGTTGGTTCCGTTCGGCGTGCTGATCGCAGCACACGGCATCTACTGGCTCTGCGAAAATCGCCGGCGGGGCACGATTACCCTCAGCCTGCTTGCGATTGTGCTGCCGTTGCAATTCGCCTCGTTCCTGCATGACTACTTCGGCGAATACCAGGTTCGCGCCGCAGCCAGATTCGATGCGCTGAATACCAAAGCGGTCGCCGATTTCGTCATGACGCGGGCGGAGCAGGCCTCTGTCCCACTCGTCTACTTGAGCGACGACGACCGAGACTCCAAGGCGGTGCGGTGGCGATTCCACCTGTGGAAAGCAGGCCGTGAGGAACTGTGGGCGAAGACCCGATATTTTGGTGTGGCGCCTGCCACGGACGATGTGCCCGCGGGAAGCCTCCTGGTGTTCTTCCACCAGGACGCGCGCGCCGCATCGCTGCTCGACACGGGTCGCTATTCCGCCGTCGGCGAATTCTCCCATCCTTCGGGAGATCCAGCCTCGATCGTCCTGCTACGGCACTAGCGGTGTTGCTGTCCAGGCGAACAGTGTCGTTCCGACGACCATCGCCACCAGCAACGCGTAGGCGGTACACCGGCGCCAGCGACCGCCGTTTCGCAAGAACGCCAGCGCGCAGGTCATCAACACCGCCGCCACCGGCGCGGCAACGATCGCGCGGGACGGCAACGGGCCGCGCACCAGCAATGCGCCGGCCAGCGGCGCCACCGCGAACCCCATGAGAGCCAGCGCCGAGATCAGCCTCGGTGCAACGACGGCCCTTGCGGCGCCTAGCGGCAACAGGACCGCCGCGGGGGCGAGAAACACCGAGCCCGAGATGAATAGAAATGCCGGATCGAGGTAATGCCAGTAGGTTTCGCTGCGCGCGGTGAGCCCGACCCAGCTGGTGATTTCACGCAAGCCCTGAAGCGGATTGAAGCGCTGCGCATCGTACAAACCATGCGCTGTCACGCGCACGGTGAGCCACTCCGGGTGGAGCAGCACATACAGAGCCAGCGGTAAAACCGCAATCAGTCCGGCGGCGGCAGCGAGCAGCAGCGACCCGGCGGAAGGCGGTGGTTCGACGACGAACAACAGGATAATGCCGGTGCCGAGGGCGAGCGCGGGCATCACGACGAACGCGAGGCCGCTGATGCCGGTACCGAGTCCGAGGATGACAGCCGCTGCGGCGAGCCACCGCCAATCGCGCGTGCGGCTGAATCGTTCCATGACCACTAACCAGCCAGTCACCACGAGCCAGGTGGCCACGGTCTGCGCCCGCGCCTGCAGCAACACCAGTGGCATCGATGCGAACAACCCAGCGGCGGCGATGCCGGCGCCGCGCAGACGAGTGATACGGCTGCCAAGCCAGCCGATCAGGCCGGCGACAGCAATCACACCGGCGGCGGCCACGACCGGAATTCGCAGGCGAATCCCGGCAATCAGCGCGGCAAGCAGCAGCGCGCCTCCGAGAAAGTGCACCAGGCCTACCCGGCCCACAGCGGCCAGCTCCGATCCTTGTCGGACACGATCACCGGCTCGATCGGCCAGGCGATGTCGAATGCCGGATCGTTCCAGCGGACTCCGGACTCGGCGGCGGGCACCCACGGCGATGAGGCGTGGTAGTACGCCTCCGTCTCATCGCTCAGCGTGATGTAACCGTGTGCGATCCCTTCGGGCATGTACAACATGCGATGATTGTCAGCGGTCAGCTCGACGGCGTCCCATTTCTTGAAGGTCGGCGACTCTTCGCGCAGATCGACAATCACATCGAGCAACGCACCGCGGGTGGCCCGGATGATCTTGGCTTGCGCGTGTGGCGCCCGCTGAAAATGCATGCCGCGCAAGGTGCCGCGCTTGAAATTGAAGGCGAGATTGCACTGCGCGAGCGCCGCATTCATGCCGCGTTTGGTGAGTTCGTCTGGCAGCCACGTCATCGCAAAGAAGCCGCGCTGATCGTGAATCGGATGAATGTCGATGATCCACGCGCCGCCGATACTGCTCTCCCGAAACACCATGTGGACCGGATGTATGATACTCGCGCAGTTGCCGCAGTCAATCGCCGACACCGTCACCCGCGCCCTGTTGTTCGCCGTCGTCTGCCTGGCCGCGGCGCTCTATGCCACCGGTTTGGATCGAGTGCCGATCCACTTGCACCACGACGAAGTGTATTTCGGGATGATCTCGCACTCGCTGTCGCAGACGTGGCGCGATCCGAACGGTCGGCTGCTGCCGATCCTGTTTCAGATGGGCGACAGTCATCACTGGTACCCGCCGATCCTGATCTACTTCACCGCGCTGTGGTTGAAGCTGCTGCCGCTCAGCGACGCCGCGGTGCGGTTGCCCAACGCGGTCATCGGCGTCGCGAATGTCGTGTTGATCTACTTTGTCGCACAGCGCATGTTTCGCGATCGCTGGCTGGCGCTGGCGGCGGCGGCGATCCTCGCCGCGACACCCGCGCACTTCATCAACAGCCGCATCGCCACCGACTGTCTGTATCCGGTGGCGTTCATCCTGGCGTGGCTGCTGTTGCTGCTGCGGTATCTCGAGACACCGACGCGCCTCCGCCTGTTCGCGGCGATGTCTGTGCTTGGCGTTGGCGTCTACAGCTATATCGCGTCGGTGGTGATGATGCCGATCTACGCATTGATGACCGCCGCCGTGCTGTGGCGCGAGCGGCGGCTGGCAGACTCCTGGCCGGGCGTTGCGGGATTTGCCTGGCCGATGTTATTTGGCGTCGGTTTTCTCGCGGTCCATCCGACCATCGTCGCCGACTACATGAAGAAGTACCAGCTCGCGGACGGCACCGCGTCGCTCAACCTCTTCCAGCAACTGCGTGACACGCTGACGCCGTGGAACATCTCCGACCATCTCAATCTGTTCCATAGCTCGTTTGCGCCTGGATACCTGTTTGTCACGGGCGGATCGAACATCGCCCATTCGACGCGGCTGGCCGGCGTGTTTCTCGCGCCCCTGGCGGTGCTGCTGATTGTCGGCATCGTCGATGTCATCCGGCGACCGACCACCGTGAAGCTGCTGGTGCTTGCCGGATTCGTCACCGCGCCGCTCGCGGCGACGCTGGTGCCGGAGGACTTTGCCGTGCCGCGCATGCTCGGCCTGTTGCCGTTTGGCGTGCTGCTGTCGATCGGCGGGTTGGCTCGCCTTGCCGCCGCGCCGCTTGGCTTCTCGCCGCGATTGTTGACGACGGTAGCGGGCGTCGCGGTAGCGGGAATCGGCGCGGCCTACGCGACGCTGATGCTGATCAGGCAGGGGCACCTGAGCTCGTCCGCGGTGGTGATGATCGCCGCCGGTATTGCCACCTGGATGCTCGGCGTCATCTGCGATCGGCGACGCTCGTGGCAGCCCGTCGCGATCGTGCTGCTGCTGCTGATGCCCGCGCAATTCGCGGTATTCGCGGCGGATTATTTCGGTGATTATCGAGCGAGGTCGGCGGCGCGTTACGGATACAACATCCGCGGCGCCATCGAGCAGGCAATCGCCGTCCACGATCGCTCGCCTGGGGTGCCGTTCTACTTCAACGACGACACCCTGTTCATACGCGCCTACTGGGATTATTACCTCCGCGTCTTCAAGCGCACGGAATTGCTCGCGCAAGCCGTCTGGTTCAACTCTGAACATGGGCTGCCGCATCTCGATCCGGGCACCATTGTCGTTACTAACGTGAGCGACCGGGTCAAGCCGGTGCTGGCGTCGGTGCCAGGGCTGGTGGTCGTCGGCGAAGCCACCGATCCGGTGCCGGGGACCAACCCTCCCGAAGACACTGTGACGTTCTTGATTCTGCAGAAGCGGTAATGCGAACCGGCACGATCCGCGCGCTCGACTACTGGCTTGGCGTGCCGATGTGCGCGCTGTTGACCGCGGTCCGCCGTCTGCGCGGCGAACGGCGCGCCACGCCGCAGCGCATCGTGTTCCTGAAATTCATCGAACAGGGCGCGACCGTGCTGGCCCAGGACGCGATCGCGCGGGCGGCGTCACGGGTCGGCCGCGAGAACCTATATTTCTGCGTCTTCGCGACCAATCGGGCGATTCTCGACGTCCTCGATATCATTCCAAGCGAGAACATCCTGTCGATCCGCGACAACCGGCTGCTGACGTTTGCGGTCGATTTCGTTCGCGCGTTGCTGCGGATGCGATCGCACCGCGTCGACACGGTCATCGACATGGAGTTCTTCTCGCGCGCGTCGGCGATTTTTGCCGGGCTGTCGGGCGCCTCGACCCGCGTCGGCCTGCACCGGTTCACCGGCGAATTGCCGTACCGCGGCGACTTGATGACGCATCGCGTGCAATACCTGCCGCAGGTGCACATCTCGCAGCAATACGCGATCCTCGTCGAGGCGGCGTTCGCCGAGCACCTGGACGAGCCGCTATTGAAGGTGCCGCTGCCGCAGCTCACGCCGGCGGTCCTGACGACGCGCCGATTCACGCCGACCGCACCGGAACTGGACGCGGTCCGCGCGCGTCTCGGCATTGCAGGCGGCACGGGCCCGTCACCGATTATTCTGCTGAACCCCAATGCCAGCGATTTGTTGCCGCTGCGAAAATGGGAGACGGCGAAATTCATCGAGCTCGCGCGGCGATTGCTGGCGGCGTACCCGGACGCGCGCATCGGGGTAACCGGGGCGCCCTCCGAACAGGCCGCGGCCGAACGGGTCTGCCAGGAGATTGGCGGCGAGCGCGTCATTTCGTTTGCAGGGAAAACAACCCTGCGCGAGTTGTTGGCCTTGTATACAGTCTCCGACGTGCTGGTCACCAACGACAGCGGCCCGGCGCATTTTGCGTCGCTGACGCCTATCCACACCGTGGTGTTGTTCGGACCCGAGACGCCGCGGCTGTTCGGATCGCTGGCGCCGGCGACCACGATCATCTGGAAGGAGCTGGCGTGCAGCCCGTGCGTCAGCGTGTTCAATCACCGCTTGTCGCCGTGCCGCAACAACGTCTGCATGCAATTGATCGGCGTCGACGAAGTGTTTGCGGCAGTGAGCGCGGCGCTGGGCCACGGTCAGCTGCGGGCCAGGACCACGAACGTCGGCGGCCCTCCGTAGAATTCGTAAATATCGGCGACGACGACCCAGCCTGCGGCCTGCAACGCCTCTCGCGACGGATCCTCGCGCGCCCGCACAATCGCGAACGAGCCGGGCGGCGCCGTCTGCCACTCCGAGTCGGTCGCCCGCAGACCGCGATCACGCCCGACGAGGTCCGCACGATTGTGTTTGCGGCGGTAAAACTCCCAGTAGGTACTGACGTAGGGAATCCGCTCCGACAGCAGCACGAGACCCGCGGGCGCGGGCGTCGAGGTCAGCACCGTCTCCATGGCACCCTTGATGTTGCCGCCGAAATATGGCGCCGAGTCGATGCGCCAGTCGGTCATGTAATGACGATAGAAGCCGCCGAAGAGATAGATCGACAGCGCCACGGCGCCGACGGCTGCCGCCTTGAGGAGCCAGTAACGCGATCGCCAGAGACTCTGCAATACGCCAGCCGCCAGCAAGGCGGTCGCCGGGGCGGCGACCAGGTAGCGCCCGATGGTGTCTTCGCCGACCAGAACGCCCGGAACCGGACCGATGATGATCAGCGCGACGATCGCCAGGCGAGGGAGGGTGACGGCCTTCGTAAGGTAGTGATAGAGACCGAGCGGCAGCAGGACGAGATAGACGACCGGCAACAGACCGGCGCTCCTGGTCGAATCGACGGGTCCTGATTCGCCAGCGAAAAACAATTTGCTCGGGTTGAACGCATTCCAGTAGATGTCGGAACGCCTCGACAGGCTCGACCACGACAGCACGTCTTTCACACCTTGCAACGGTGTCAGTTCCGGCGGGTAAATCCGGTAGCTCGATGCAATATCGCCGACGCGGCCGGGGTGAGTGGCCTGCCACCACGCCAGCGGCACCAGAAGGATGATCAGCGTGGCAATCGCCAGGCCTGCATGGCGCCACCGCCGCTGCCGCAGCGCCTCGGCGACGGTGAACAGCATGTGGAAGGGGACGAAGAACAACATGCTGAGATACGAATACATGCCGACGCCGAGCGCCGCGGTGGCGCCGAGCAGCTGTCGCAGCCGGCCGCTGCGGCCGTACCGCACCATCAGCAGCAGCCAGATGAGCTGAAAAGGCACCGGCAGAATCACGCTCAACGCGGCGCGGCTGCGGATGAAGAACACCGGCGTGCAGGCCAGCAGCAGGCCTGCCACCGCCGCGACTGAGATGCTTCCGTACAGTTCGTAGGCGATCAGCACCACCAACCCGACCGAAATCGCGGCCGCCAGCGTCGTCGGGATGCGCAACGCGCCCTCGCTCAGCGGCACGAACTTCAAGACCGCGGCCGATGCGTAGATGTAGATCGGATCGCGGCCGATGCTGAACCCGGATTCCTGGAAGAACAGCGGCAGCCGGCGGCCGTTGATGTCGCGGCCGCTCGTCGCGATCGCATGCGCCTGGATGCCGTAGCTGGCTTCGTCTTTCGTGAGGTACACCGGCGCGACGTCGAGGCGGCTGCAATAGACGATAGCGGCCAGGACCGTCATCGCCGCTGCGAGCACCCGCACCTTCACCGGTGACGGGTGGAGCGGCTCGGGCATGGTGCGGATGATATCGGAGCTCATCGCGCGGCCACTACGGAAAGAATGCCGGCCCCATGCAGGAACTCGAACAACGCGTCGGCTTTGACGCGATTGGCGTTGCCCATCGAATGACCGCTCGCGCCGGGCATCTGCGATGGCCGATAGGGCAGGAACGCTCTCATGCTGCTGCCGGCCGGTGTACCGTTCGCGAGAATCTGCAACAGCGCCGCTTCATCCTCGAACGCGCCGCCATCGACAAAGCGATCCTCGCCCGGACATTCCTTGGGGGCCATGTTCACGAAAAACGCGATCCGGTACGCGCGCTCGCGATGCAGGCGCTGGAGTTCGGCGACGGACCGTTTCCAGGCGTCGATCGTCGGCGTCGCCGCGGCGAGGTGAGCGGCGAGCCGGTCACGGTTCGGATTGGTGTCGACTTCCTTACAGACGTGAGCGGTGTCGAAGCGATCGACCTCGGTAAGGCGTCGCATCGCGTCCGTGGCCGCGTCAGAGCGCCGCGCGATCAGGGCCTCGTCTGCCGCCAGCGCCTCGAGGCGGGCGCGATTCGGGGCACTGGTCAGCCACTGCCAGCGTATCGTCAGCACCACGCGCTTGTACAGTTCGTAGGAGTACAACGTCCGCTGCATCGCGCCTTGCACGGTGCTCAGCAGCCGCCGGCGCCAGGTCGGTTCGACGATCTGATCGTTGTCGATCAGGTCGTTCTCGTAAAAGCCGATGATCACGAGGTCGGGTTGGTAGCGCGGACCGACCCGCTGCAGATATTTCAGCTCCTGCGTGGTGTTGTAGCCCGGCACCCCGAGATTCCAGACCTGCCAGTCGATGTCGGGCCGCCATGCCTCGAGGCGCTGCTCGAACAGGTACGGATACGTGGTCTCCCACAAGGCGCCGTGCCCGAACGTCACCGAGTCGCCAAACACCAGGATGCGAACGGTGCGCGGGCCTTTGGCGAGCGCATACTCGCGGGGATCGCGGAAGCCGAGCGAGTTGATCCGCACAGGAACGCCCGCAAACCAGCCGTCGTAACCGGGCGCCAGGCGCTGACCGAGCTCCGCGTCGGTGATGTAGAAGCCGGGCACGCCGCGGCGGTCGTCCCACTGCCACCGCACCCACGCTTCGACGGCGGCCACCGCGATGATCAACGCGCCAACCAGAGCGGGCACGGTGACGATGAGGATCTTGCGCAGTCCGCGCATCAGCGGCGCAGCCAACAACGGGATGCGTTCACTGCAATGTATAGTACAACGGCGGCTCGCCGACCAACCAGTTGATGCGACAGCGGATCATCACAGTTCTCGACTCACCCTACGCCGTACCGGCGGCAATGGTGATGACCCTGTCGCTCGGTTACTTCTTCATCTTTGTCTGGGCGCCGCATCCGTGGTCGTGGCAGGGCATTGACGCGTACCACGAGCTCGCCAAATCGCTCGCGCGCGGCGAGCCGTTCCAGACCACCGACGTGCCGTGGGGGTACGCGTATTACGCGGCGCTGCTCTATCGCCTGTTCGGCGAGCACCTGTGGCTGCCGCTGGTGCTGCAGGCGACGCTCAACGCGTTCGTGCCCTGGCTGCTGTTTCGGCTGGTCGCGCCGCTGGCCGGACGTCGCGTCGCCGCACTGTCGGCGCTGATCGTCGGCGTCTTCTCGTTCAACACCGTCTACGCGTCGACGCAGTCGTCCGATGCCATCTGTACGGCGCTGTTTCTCGCCGGCTTGCTGCTGCTGGCGCGCGGATTTCGCGGCAACCGCTTCTGGGCGTTCGCCGCCGCCGGCGTGCTGTTCGGGCTGGTGCCGCAATTTCGGCCGAACCTCGTCCTGCTCCCCGGTGCCATCATCGCCGTCGCGCTGCTCGTGAGGCCGCGCCTGTATACCCTGTCACGCATTGCAGTGTTTGCCGCTGTCGTGGCGGGAATGCAGGTGCCGTGGATCGCGCGCAACTATCGGCTGACCGGGTTGTTTCTGCCGACCAGCACGCACGGGGGCGTCCAGCTGTGGTATGGCACGCTACAGGTCGGGCCGTATCTCGAAAGCCGCGCCCATAATCCGCGCTTTTACTTCGCCAGCCCCGCCTTCAGCTACACCAGCATGTCGCATCGCTCGATCGTCATCTCGGCCGTGACGCGCGAATGTATTCCAGGGATGGTCGCGCCGGCGGCCATGCACTACTGGACAGACCGCGACCCGCAACGCCGGCGCGTCGACCCGGTACCGCACCCGATCCTGAGCAACGTCTATGAAGTGCCCGCGCAGCCCGCTAACACCGTGCTGTACTACTTTTTCATTCAGGAAACCCCGACGGCGACCTTCCTTACACCTCGCGGCGGCGCTGACGACCCGTTCGTCGCCTTCATTTCGAACGACCACCTCGGCGATCTCGACGTCCACGACGACGTCCTCGACATGTTCGATCTGGTGAGGATGGTTCGGCATGTCGCGTGGCAGGAGCCGCTGCGCGCCGCGGCCAAGCTCGATCTGACCCGTGACGGTACGGTCGACGGCGCCGACGTCAATGCCTATGTCGAACTGGCGGCTCCCGAAATGCTCACGAATCGCCCGTTGCCGGCGGCGCGGATCGAGGCGACGCCCGATCGGGCGACGCTGCACCTCGCCGACGGCTCGTGGATCGCCGTGGCGCGCCAGTGGCGTGGCCGGCAGACCGACATCGATCTTTCATTGCACGGCCAGCTGGCGCCCGCGTTGTTATCCCGGACCCGGACCTTCACGTCACTGACCGCGCGCGGCGGCAGCGGGTGCCCCGCCGTCGCCGACGTCGCCTTCAATGCGCCGTTCTACCTTGGCGAGCCTCACGGCATGCAGCGCTACATGGCGCTCGCCTTCGACAACATCGAGCGCGATCCGGCGGCCTTCGTGCGCGCATCGCTCTACCGCGCCGTCCGCCTGTTCGTCGTGCGCGGCAGCGGCGACCTGTCGACGACACAGCAATTTCGCTGGAGCTCACTGGTCTATGCGGCAGGCACGGCGTTATCGATCGCCTATCTCGGCCTGTTTGCCGCCGGCGTCATCGTCGCCCATCGCCGGTATCGCCCGCTGCTGCTCCTGCTGGTGCCGATCGTCTATGTGCCCGTGACGATCTGCTTCGTGCTGACCAACATGCGCTATACGGTGACGGTCCAGCCGCTGATGTTTGCGTTCGTCGCGGCCGCCGTGGCCGGCGCGCTGCGACTCGACGAACCTACAACCGGAAGATATTCGCCGCGGTAAAGCCCTTCAAGGCGTTCCTCGTGTCGACGATTAGCGGGAAACGCTTGACCATGCGCGCATAGTCGAACACCTTGTGATCAGTGATGATCACGCCGCAGTCGACGCCGTCGTGCATGACCGATTCATCGACGCTCTGCAGATCGAGGTGGGCGTGCTTGAATTCGGGGACGTAGGGATCCGTATAGCTCACGACCGCGCCGCGCTGCGCCAGGAATTCGAGAATTTCCAGCGCCGGTGATTCTCGCAGGTCGTTGACGTCGCGCTTGTAAGCGACGCCAATCACGTGGACGCGTGATCCATTCAGGGATTTCTTCTGGGAGTTCAGGGCGTCGATGATGCGCTGCACCACGAATTCCGGCATCGAGCCGTTGACGACGCCAGCGAGCTCGATGAAGCGTGCCTCGAAGTTGAATTGGCGCGCCTTCCACGACAGGTAAAACGGATCGATCGGGATGCAATGCCCGCCGAGTCCGGGCCCCGGATAGAACGGCATGAATCCAAAGGGCTTCGTCTTGGCTGCGTCGATCACTTCCCACACGTCGAGGCCCATCCGGTGGCACATCAGCGCCAGCTCGTTGACGAGGCCGATGTTGACGGCGCGGAAGGTGTTCTCGAGCAGCTTGACCATTTCGGCGACACTGGGCGAGCTGACCGGGATGACGGTGTCCATCACCTGGCTGTAGAACGCAACGGCGGCGCGGGTGCTGTCCTCGTTGATGCCGCCCACGACTTTCGGAATGTTCTTGGTCTGGTAGTGTGGATTCCCGGGGTCGACGCGCTCGGGCGAGAACGCCAGGTAAAAGTCCACGCCAGGTTTGAAGCCTTTCGCCGCGAGCGTCGGCTGCACGACTTCGACGGTCGTGCCGGGATACGTGGTCGACTCGAGGATGATCAACTGTCCTTTCCGGAGCACGTTGGCGGTGGCCTCGACCGCCTGCACCACGTAGGTCATGTCCGGGTCTTTGGTCTTGCGCAGCGGCGTCGGAACGCAGATGTCGATGATGTCGACTTCCGCAAGTCTCTGGGGTTCGGTGGTGGCCACGAAGCGGCCGCTCTTGACGACCTCGGCGAGATGCTCGGAGGGCACGTCCGGAATGTAGCTGCGGCCGTCCATCAACTCGGCGACCTTGCGCGCATCGACGTCGTAGCCGACGACCGAGAAGCCGGCGCGTGCGAATTCGACCGCCAGCGGCAAGCCGACGTAGCCGAGCCCGATCACTCCCAACTTCGCCTGCTTGGCCTCGATCTTCTTCAACAATTCCATTCGTGTGCTACCCGCGATAAAAAGTTCGAATTGCGTCGACGACCGTCGTCTGCTGCGCCTCGGTAAGCTCGGGATAGATCGGCAAGGCCAGCGACTCCCGCGCGGCCGCTTCGGCCACGGGAAACGCGCCCTGTTTGTAGCCGAGATCGGCAAAACATGCCTGCAGGTGAAACGGCACTGGATAGTAGATTTCGGTACCGATTCCGGCAGCGTCGAGGTGCGCCTTGAGCTTATCGCGGTCGGGTACGCGGATTACGAACTGGTTGTAGATGTGATTGCGCTCCGGCGCTTCAATCGGCAGGCGAACCTCTGACAATGAGACGCCGGCAAACAGCTGACGATACCGGTGCGCGTTCCGGCGGCGGCCCTCCGTCCACGCGTCCAGGTACGGCAGCTTGACTCGCAACACCGCGGCCTGCACGGCGTCGAGACGGAAATTCGCGCCGATCAGGTGATGGTAGTACTTCGGCTCCATGCCGTGGTTGCGTATCAGCTTCAGCTGATGCGCCAGCGCATCGTCGTTCGTCGTCACCAGTCCGCCGTCGCCGAACCCGCCCAGGTTCTTGCTCGGGAAGAACGAAAAGCATCCGATGGCGCCGAGATTGCCGACCGGGACGCCGCGATAGGTACTGCCAATCGCCTGCGCCGCGTCTTCGATGACGGGGATGGCTGACCTGGTGGCGGCCTCCAGAATCGGCGCGAGGTCCGCCGCCTGTCCGAACAGGTGGACCGGCACGATCGCGCGCGTGCGCGGCGTGATCGCGGCGATCGCCGCGGCCGGATCGATGTTGAACGTGTCGGCGTCGATATCGACGAGCACCGGTGTGGCGCCGAGTCGCGCCACGCAGCCGGCGGTGGCGAAAAATGAATACGTCGGCGTGATGACTTGATCGCCGGGCCCGACGTTGATGGCCATCAGCGCGGCAAGCACGGCATCCGTTCCCGACGACATGCCGAGCGCATGTCTGGTGTGCAGGTAGGCACCGACTTCGCGTTCGAATCCTTCGATTTCAGGTCCGCCAATGAAACGCTGGCTGTCGCAGACACGTGTCACGGCTTCCAGCAGCGCCGCGCGCAACGGCGTGTACTGGGCGTGCAGGTCGAGTAACGGAACTGTCACAAACCATCAATGCTACCGTAGAATCGAGCCGGACCCAAGCCTCCGGTGCAGATCTCCTCGAGCGGCAGCGACCGCCGCTTTCTCATCGCCACCGTCGTTGTCTTCGCGCTCTTGACCATTCAACTGCTGCGCACGGCATGGGTCTCGGACGATGCCTACATCACGTTTCGCGTCTCGGACAACGTCGTCAACGGTCTGGGCGCCGTGTGGAACACCAGCGAGCGTGTCCAGGGCTACACGCATCCGTTATGGTTTGGCGTCTTCACCGCGTTCTATGCGCTGACGCGTGACGCCTACTACACCTGCATCGCGCTGGGTATCGTCCTGACGCTGGGGGCATGTGCGTTCTTGCGGCGGCGCATCGCCGATCAGCCGTGGCCCTTCCTGGTCGCCGCGGCGGCGCTGCTGTCGTCGAAAGCGTTCCTCGACTTTTCGACGTCGGGCCTCGAGAACCCGTTAAGCCATCTGCTCATCCTGATGTTCCTGTGGTGCTGGTGGCGGTGTGCCGACGAGCGCAGGACGTTGCGTCTGTCGCTCATCGCATCGCTGTGCGTGCTGAACCGGATCGATCTGGTCCTGCTGGTGGGCCCGGCGATATTGGTGGATGTAATGCGCCGTGGATGGCGCGAGTCCTGGCGTCCTTTGCTCGTTGGGCTGACGCCGTTGATCGCGTGGGAGATGTTTTCCGTCTGGTACTACGCCTCGCTGGTGCCGAACACGGCGTTTGCCAAGCTGAATATCTCGATGGATCTCGAGGAAGCCGTGCGGCGTGGCTACTGGTACGTGAGGCGCACGGCGCTGGCCGACCCGGCGACGCTGCCGGTGATGCTCGCCGCCGTGGCCATCACTGCACACAGCCATTGGAAGCGCGACTGGCCTCTGATCGGCGGACTGCTGGCCAGCGTGCTGTACCTGTTCTGGATCGGCGGCGACTTCATGGCCGGCAGGTTCTTTTCCGTTCCGCTGGTGTGGAGTGCGGCGATCGTCGCGGCATCGCCGGTGGTGCGAACCAGGCGCGCGGCCGCACCGCTGATCGCCGGCATCGTCGTCGCCGGTCTGCTCGCGCCATGGGAACCGGCGCTGCTCAGCGGCTACGGCTACACACCGTTCGACAATTTCATCCGCGGCCGAGACGATCGCGGACCTCGCGACAACGGCCTGCTGATCACTCAGCACGAAATCACCGATACGCGCCGCTACTATTTCGAAGGCAACGCGCTGTTGAAAGGCAAACTCGGCGATCTACGTCCGGATAATCCGGGCGTCGGCGATGGGCTCGAGTTGCGCGCGCGCGGACGCCAGGTGGTGACGCGCTACGCGATTGGCTTTACCGGGTACTTTGCGGGCCCTGACGTTCACATCGTTGACGTGCTGGCGTTGACCGATCCGCTGCTGGCGAGGCTGCCATCGATCCCTGGGTCGCGCGTCGGGCACTATCAGCGCGACATCCCCGCCGGCTACCTCGAATCGCTGCAGAGCGGCCGGAATGTGATCGTCGATGCGGACCTTGCCGAATATTACGGCCGGATGCAGTTCGCGATGGCGGGTCCGCTGTTCGATGCGCGACGGTCGATGACGGCCGTTGCCTTCGCCTTCGGCCGTTTCGATGCCGCGCGAAAACGCTACATCCGGAAGACATGGGCGGGCCGGTGATCGTCATCAGCTGGCTCGCGTGGCTGCTCTACCTGCTGGTTCCGACGGAAGGCGGAATGCTCGACGGCCTCCCGCTGGGGCCGATCGACGCCCTGGGCGTGCTGTTGGTCGGCTGGATCGCTTGGCATCGCGCTCGGATCCCCGGCTGGCCACTAGCGATGGTCATCACCGCGGCCGCGTTGGTCGCCAGCGTTGCGGTGCCAGGGCACGAGGGGCTCAAGGCACGTTACTTCGCCACCGCGACAGCAGCCGGCGCACATGAGCGTAGCGTCGAATTCGGCAGCCGCGAATTCACGCGGATCGATCGTCAGTTGCAGTTCGCACGCAACCGCCGCGATTTTCCGCTGGCGTTTTTCAACGACCACACGCGCTTCAACTTCATGCGGGCCGGCGAGCCGGACCGGCGCTATCTGGGTTTCGCCGCGTCGTGGACCGGCTGGTGGTGGAGCGACGGCGGCCGGCAGACGGTGTTTGTGCAAGCGCCGCAGATGGCGGTCGATATCTCCATCGACACCGAACTGGCCGCCCGTTCGAACGCTGCCACGAGCAGCGTCGAAGCCGAAGTGACACTGCAGAAAGGCTGGCATCGTCTGCACGTGACGCTCGTCTCGCCGTACGGGACGCCGCGTGAATTCTCGGCTGGTGTCATCGCCGATGGGGTCCGACAACCGTTCGGCACGGCGACGGTGCGCACGGAACGTCCTGATGGCCGCCAGCACGCGATCGCGCGGGCGCTCGAGACGTTCAAGCCAATCGTCGATGCCGTCGCGCTTGCTTGGCTGGCAATCCTTGCCGGCTTGCTGCTGGTACGACGGGTCGGCGAGGTGTGGCAGCGGCAGCTTGATGTCCGCGTGGCCGCCTTGGCGCTGGTTGCCGCCGCCGGCGCTGTGGAAGCGCTGCGGTTCGCGTGGCCGTGGGCCGAGCGGCTGCGGCTCCTGATCGCCGGCGATGACACCATGGTGTACGAGGGTTACGCTCGCGACATCCTGCTCAACGGCATCCTGATGAACGGCGGCGGCCCGTTCGGCGAGGGTGAGCCGTTTTACTTCCAGGCGTTTTACCCCTACTTCCTCGCTGCGACGCACGCCGTGTTCGGTGAAAGCACGTTCGGCGCGATGTTCATCCAGCGGTTACTGGTGGCGGCAACCGCGATCGCGGCCACGCGCATCGCTGTAGCGATCACCCGCGATCGCGCATGGCTCTGGCCGCTGCTGGTTTCCACAGCTTTTCTCTACTGGAAGCTCGCACCGATATCGGCCGATCTGCTGAGCGAGTCACTATACGTACCGCTATTAATGTGGTGGACGATGTGGTGCGTCGAGCTGTGTTTTCGCCCGACGACCCGGCACGCACTACTGGCTGGACTCGTGGGCGGCTTGACGGCGATCACCCGCACGACGGTTTTGATCGCATGGCCGCTCGTCTGGTCGATGCTGTTCGTGCAACTGCGTGACGCCCGTGGCCGAATGCGCGTGCTGGCATCGATGGCGGCCGTTTCACTGGCGCTGTTCTCGCTGATCGCCGTTCGTAACGGATTGGTCAGCGGCCGCTTCGCGCCGATGCCGACGGAATTTGGTATCACGCTGCGCGCGGGCAACGAGCCTCCGGGCGACATTCCATTCCGCCCTGGATGGCGGATGGCCGTCTACGAACGGCTGGCCGTTGGCGGCCACACGGCAGAGGTTCTCGAATACGCCATTACTTCGCCGCGCCGCTTTGCGGACAACATGGGGCGGAAGTTGTTATTCGTGCTCGGCGTCTACGAACCGTACGCTCCCGGCTGGGGTTATTCACCCGTGTATATCGCGACGTGGCTCGGCGCGATCGCCGGCGTGTGGATGTCGTTGCGGGGCGCGGCCCGGACCATCCCGGTACTGTTGCCACTGTCAATTGCGGTCACGCAATTTGTCGTCATCGTGATCGTGTATCCGAAGGGCGAGCGGCTGATCGTGCCGATCCACACGCTCCTGATCCCGTACGCGGGCATTGCCGCGCATTACTTGTGGCGCTCGCTCATCGCGATACTGTCGCCTGCCGCTTCGCCATCACCGCCAACACAACTGCCGTCGTCGCCGTAATCGCGAGCCCGGCGAGCGCAGTCGCGACATACGCGGGATCGTCGCGATGCACGGCAAGGGTCCACGCCGGATCGAAGGGATCGGGACCGAACATGCCGGACGACACCGCAACCCGCCACAACCGCGTCGCGGCGGCGATGTCGAGAGCGGCGTAGGCCAGCGCGATGAGCGCCACCAGGCGCTGCCACGGCTCGATTGACGCGCGACGCAATACGCGATCGATCGCCGTTGCGGAAAGCACGATCAGCATGACCAGCGGCAAGCTGAACAGGCGGGCGGTGTAACGCTCGCCTTCGAGCAGCGGCACGCCGGTCAAGCGAACGAGGCGGTAGGTGCTGCCCAGCGACAACGCAATCAGCGCGAAGATCGGGACGACGAGTTGCGGATATTGCCGCGACGACTCACGCAACCAGTAGTAAGTGCCGGCGATCAGAAACACCATTCCGGCAAGTCCGACGAAGGCCGTGAACTCGTAAAACGCATTGTCGAAAAACCAGATATTGCCCGGCAGCGCGATGTTGAACGCCGACACTTCGCGCCGCAGCACCGTCATCGCAACCAGGACATGCGTCAACGATGGAAACCCGATGACGTCGGAAACGAGCCCGGCCGACCGGAACGACGACAGCTCGAGCGCCGGCGGCAACAGACGGACCGCGCTCAACAGGCCCGAGGCGACGGCGGCAGCGAGCAGCCACCAGGAGCGGCGCCAGCAGAATGGCACGAGCAGCGCGAGCAGCAACAACACCCAGGTCATGTGATGCTGGCCGCCGGCGAGCACCATGTAGGCCATCGTCAGCGCAAACCATCCGATCAGGCGCCAGCTCTGATCGCCGTCGAGGAAGCGCAGGATGAACAGCAGGATGAACGGAAACAGGAAGTACGACCCCCAGGTGAAATGGCCGACGCTGTAGTGCGCGAGGATGTGCCCATTGAACATCACCAGGACGAATACCCACGTGAAGGCGAACAGCGACCATTGAAAATGCCGCCGCAACAGCAGCAGGCCCCAGAACCCCAGGGAGTAGTGAATCAGGACGTCGATCACGACGAAGTGTTCGACCCTCATTACCAACAGCAGCAATGTCTGCGGCGAGGTGACGACGTCGGGAAGGGAGAGGAAGCGATCGGTGACGCCGTGCAGCGCGGCGCCACCCTGCATGTGCAACGGCCATTCGCCTGCCTGCAGTGAGTTCTGCAGAAACAGCAGCCGCGGGAGATTGATGCCCGCCCAGTCGTGAAAGTCGAGAGGCACGCGGCCCCAGCCCATGACGTAGGTCCAGCCGATCAATCCGACAACGTAAATAGCGGCGATTGAAACGAGCGTCAGTCGTGACGAGGCGCGGTCAAACACCCATTGCATTCCATCGCAGCATAGCCGCAAACGGCGCCGTCCGTAGCCGCCGCCGAGGACCGCTTATACTGCGAGGTCGATGCCGCCAGAGAATCCGGACGAAAGCGGGCGCCGCCGGCGGCTCTCGATCTGGCTGTTGCTGTTGGCGGTCGCCATGGGATTGCGAACGTTGGCGATCGGCCGATGGCCCGGCATAAACGGCGACGAAGCGTGGTACGGCGTCAACGTCCACGAGTTCCTGAGCGGCCACGAGCCGTTCTGGCGGACTGGTATCGGCAATCCGCTCAATCCCCTCCATTCCGGCGTGCTGCTTGCCTTGTCGCTGGTGTTCCCACCGTCGGCGGCGCTACTGCGCGCGCCCGAGGTGATCTTCGGGATTGCCGCTGTCGCGCTCGCGTATCCGTTGCTGTGGCGGCCATTGGGACATCGCGCCGCCATGCTGACTACCGCATTGCTTGCGGTCTCACCAGCTGCGGTTGCGTACTCGCGGTTAGGATGGGACCCGAGCGGCACTCCGCTCGTGGCATTGCTTGCTGTGGCCGCGGCGCTGCACCGTCGCGCGATCCTCGCGCTGCTCTCGTGTGCGCTTGCCTATTTCGTTCACCCAACCAACATCTTCCTGTTGCCGATTACTGCGGCGATGTTGGCGCCGGATGCCATGGCGCGTTACCG
>Ga0196963_10000965_pt1 | contig 21627 bp, 18 predicted proteins | sample S1_5metaG_FD_148600 | JGI IMG/M metagenome (GOLD analysis project Ga0196963, IMG submission 148600) | Soil microbial communities from Anza Borrego desert, Southern California, United States - S1_5 | ecosystem: Environmental > Terrestrial > Soil > Desert | place: USA: California | collected... | reverse complement strand
AAGGTCGCGGCGGTCAAGGCGCCGGGCTTCGGCGATCGCCGCAAGGCGATGCTCGAGGACATCGCCATCCTGACCAACGGCGAGATGATCAGCGAGGATCTCGGCATCAAGCTCGAGAACGTCACGATCGCGATGCTCGGCCAGGCCAAGCGGGTCACCATCGACAAGGACAATACGACCATCGTCGACGGCGCCGGCGAGTCCGACCGGATCAAGGCCCGGGTCGAGGCGATCCGTTCCCAGATCGAGACGACCACCAGCGACTATGACAAGGAGAAGCTCCAGGAGCGCCTCGCCAAGCTCGCCGGCGGAGTCGCGGTGATCAAGGTCGGCGGCAGCAGCGAGATCGAGGTCAAGGAGCGCAAGGACCGGGTCGACGACGCCCTCCACGCCACCCGCGCGGCGGTCGAGGAAGGCATCGTGCCGGGCGGCGGAGTCGCCCTGCTCTACGCGATCAAGGCGCTCAAGGGCCTCGACGGCGCCAATGACGACCAGACCCGCGGCATCGACATTGTCCGCCGCGCGCTGCAGTCGCCGGTTCGCCAGATCGCCGAAAATGCGGGCTGGGACGGCGCCGTCGTCTCCGGCAAGCTTCTCGACGGCGACGACGAGACGATCGGCTTCAACGCCCAGACCGAGGTCTACGAGAATCTCGTCCAGGCCGGCGTGATCGATCCGACCAAGGTGGTCCGCACCGCCCTCCAGGACGCGGCCAGCGTCGCGGGCCTGCTCATCACCACCGAGGCGGCGGTGAGCGAGGCGCCGGAGGACAAGCCGGCCGGCGGCGGAATGCCGGGGGGCGGCATGGGCGGAATGGGCGGAATGGACTTCTAGGTCCGTTCGACCCGCTCAGACGAAAGAAGGGCCGGGGAGGCGACTCCCCGGCCCTTTTTTTCCTGCGCAGCGCGGGAGAGGTTCTCCTACTGCCCGTTGGCCGCCACGTCGTTGACGGCCTCGTTGCCGACCACCGGCAGGTCTCCGGTCTCGGCCGGCGTCTCGCCGTTGCCCAGCGTGGCGTCCTCGGGGACGAGGCTGTCGGCGGAGGTGTCGAGCACTTCGGAGATGTTGTTGAGCTGCTCGTTCTCGGCCGCGGTCGGGCTGCCGTCGTCGGCCTGGCCGCACGCGGCGACGAGCGACGCGGCGGCGAAAAGCGCGGCCATGACACCTGGTTTCTTCATCGAACGACCTCCCCCAAAAGCGTGGCGCCCAGCTTGCCGCAAGCCGGCGCAAATAAAAAGGGCCGCGTGCCGGCGGCACGCGACCCTCTCGTTCCGCTGTGACCGCGCGCCTTAGTCGACGGCGTTCGAGACGGAATTGGCGGCGTCGCTGGCGGCGTTGCCGACGTCGCTGGCGGTGTTGGCCGCGGCGTCGCCGATGCTGTCGAGCGCATTCTCAGTGGTGCTGACCGCATTGGCGTCGGCGGCGGCGTTGTCGATGTCGTTGCCGGCCTCGGTCTCGGTGGCGTTGACGTCGGTGGCGTTGTTGCCGGCGTCGCGGCTGGTGGAGTCGCAGGCGGCGACGCCGAGCGCCAGGGCGGCGACGGCGGCAGTGAGAACGGTCTTCTTCATGGCATTCCCTCCTTGGGAGAAAAACGAAGCCGGGCGAGGTCCGAGACGGGCGCACCCGCCGCGGCTTTCCGGCGGCACCGGATGTATCGGAGGCGCGGCGGTATGTCTACTACTTTGGTAAGCAATTGCGCCGAACCGAAGCGGGCAATCTGGAGAGGTCGTTTGGGAGAGTCAACAGCCGCCGTTCGCCCTGCGGGAGCTCGTCTTCCATATCCGCCGGAATTCGCCCGTCGCTCGATAGGACTCGACAAGGCGCGACATCGCTCAATTCGACTGCCGACAGACCATTGTCCGAAAGAGCGCTTGGCAGTTGGATGGTTTCTCTGGGTGATCGACCCGCGGCGCTCGCCAAGGCGGCACCAGCGCGATCGCCACACCCGCCAGCAAATCGTCATTCTTACGGGGCCAGTCATCGCCGCCTGTCCGGCCTAACGGTTCGCCAGGTGTCGGACACACCAAGCTTGACCCGGATATAAAGATATCTTTATGTCCTTATCCCCATGTTTCCGACCGCACCCGCCGCCGCCGAGATCTTCCGCTCGCTGGGCGATCCGACCCGGCTCCGGATCCTCGCTTTGCTTCGGGCGATGGAGCTGTCTGTAGGGGAGCTCGCGCAGGTGCTCGGACAGAGCCAACCGCGAGTCTCGCGCCACGTCCGGATCCTGATCGAAGCCGGCCTCGCCGAGCGCCGCAAGGAAGGGAGCTGGGTGTTCCTCAGCCTCGCCGACCCGCGCCGGGTGGAGCCTTTGTTCGCGGCGCTCGACCGCTGGGCCGAGGTCGACGGCGTGGACCCCTGGGGCGCCGCCGATGCCGCCCGGCTCGCCGCCGTCCGCGCCGACCGCGCCGCCGCCGCCGAGCGCTATTTCGCGGCCCATGCCGGCGACTGGGACGAGATTCGCTCGCTGCATATCGCCGAGACCGAGGTCGAGGCCGCCTGTCGGAGGGCGCTGGGGGAGCGCCCGGTCGGCCGGCTGGTCGATATCGGCACCGGCACCGGCCGCATGCTCGAATTGTTCGGCCCCGGCGCCGAGCGCGCGCTCGGCGTCGACCGCTCGCCCGAAATGCTCCGCCTCGCCCGCGTCAAGCTGAGTCAGGCCGGCCTCGCGGCCGCCGAGCTTCGCCAGGGCGACATGTACGCACTGCCGCTCGCCGCCGGCTCGGCCGACACGGTCATCCTCCACCAGGTCCTCCATTATGCCCAGCAGCCCGCCGCCGCGGTCGCCGAGGCGGCGCGGCTGCTCGCCCCGGGCGGGCGCCTGCTCATCGTCGACTTCGCCCCCCACGATCGCGAGGAATTGCGCGCCCGCGACGCCCACCTCCGCCTCGGCTTCGCCGACGAGGCGATGCTCAAATATCTCGACGCCGCCGGCCTGCGCGGGCGCGTCGTCGAGCATCTCGAGGGCGGCGAGCTCACCGTCACCCTGTGGCAGGGCGAGCGGCCGCGGGAAAAGCTGAAGGTGGTCGCATGAACCCGCGCGCGCCGACCATCGCGTACTGGCGCGAGCCGCTGTTCGCCGACGTCGCCGGCGACATCGGCGTCAGCTTCGAATTCTTCCCGCCCAAGACGGAGAAGATGGAGGAGACTCTCTGGGCATCGGTGAAGACGCTCGAGCCGCTTGCACCGCGCTTCGTCTCGGTCACCTACGGCGCCGGGGGCTCGACCCGCGAGCGCACCCACAACACCGTGGTGCGGATCCAGCAGGAGACCTCGCTCGAGGCCGCCGCCCACCTCACCTGCGTCGAAGCCAGCCGCGGCGAGATCGACGAGGTCGCGCGCAGTTACTGGCAGGCGGGCATCCGCCACGTCGTCGCGCTTCGCGGCGACCCGCCCGAGCCTGGGAAAGGCTTCTGCGCGCGCCCCGACGGCTATGCCAACGCCGCCGAGCTCGTCGCCGGCCTGAGGAAGGTGGCCCCGTTCGAGATCTCGGTCGCCGCCTATCCCGAGATCCACCCCGATTCGCCGACCCGGGCCGCCGACCTCGACAATCTCAAGCGCAAGATCGACGCCGGCGCCGACCGGGCGATCACCCAGTTCTTCTTCTCATCCGACAGCTTCTTCCGTTTCCGCGACGAGGCCGCCGCGGCGGGGATCGGCGCCGAGCTGGTGCCCGGCATCCTGCCGGTCTCCAACGTCGCCCAAACCCGCAAGTTCGCCGCTCTGTGCGGGGCGGCCATCCCCCCCTGGATGGACCGTCTGTTCGAGGGGCTGGACGATCTGCCCGCGGCCCGCCAACTCGTCGCCGCGACCGTTGCCGCCGAGCTGTGCGGCCAGCTCTACGCCGGCGGGGTCCGCCAATTCCATTTCTACACATTGAACCGCGCCGAGCTCGCTTATGCGATCTGCCACCTGCTCGGCCTCCGCCCGAGGGAAGAAGATGAACGTCGCACAGCAGCTTAGGACGGCCGCCTCGACACGCATCCTGGTCAAGGACGGCGCCTACGGAACCCAGGTTCAGGCGCGCCGCCTGCGCGAGGCCGATTATGCCGGCAGCCTCGGCCTGTCACGCGACCAGAAGGGCAATAACGACTTGCTCAATCTGACCCGGCCGGAGCTGATCGGCGAGATCTGCCGGAGCTTCGCCGACGCGGGCGCCGAGATCCTCGCCACCAACAGCTTCAACGCCAACCGGATCAGCCAGGCCGACTACGGCGCCGAGCCGCTGGTCGGCGAGATCAACGCCGCCGCGGCCCGGATCGTCGCCGAGGTCGCCGACCAGAAGGCGCAGGAGGACGGACGCAAGCGGTTCGTCGCCGGCGCGCTCGGGCCGACCAACAAGACGCTTTCGCTGTCGCCCAACGTCAACGACCCCGGCTATCGCGAGATCGACTTCGACACTCTGTCCGACGTCTATGTCGAGCAGATCGAGGGGCTGGTCGAGGGCGGCGCCGAGATCGTCCTGATCGAGACCGTGTTCGATACCTTGAACGCCAAAGCTGCGATCCATGCCGCCCGCCGCGTCAACCGCGAGCTTCCGATCATGCTGTCGATGACCATCACCGATCTCAGCGGCCGCAATCTGTCCGGCCATTCGATCGAGGCCTTCTGGGCGAGCGTCCGCCACGCCCGGCCGCTGTCGGTCGGCCTCAACTGTTCGTTCGGCGCCGGCCAGCTTCGCGCCCACGTCGCCGCCCTGTCCGCCATCGCCGACACCCTGGTCATGGCCTATCCCAATGCCGGCCTGCCCAACGATCTCGGCGACTATGACGAGGGCCCGGCCGAGACCGCCGCCCAGGTCCGGCAATGGTGCGAGCAGGGCATTGTCAACATCGTCGGCGGCTGCTGCGGGACGACCCCGGCGCACATCGCCGCGATTGCCGAGGCGGCGCACGGCTTTGCGCCCCGCAAAATCCCCGAACCGAAGCGCCACACCCTGCTCGCCGGCATCGAGCCGATGGTGCTGGCGGCGTAACCTTTGCTCGTCACCCCGGACTTGATCCGGGGTCCACCTTCTCCCTCCCCCACCATCAAGGGAAGGTGGATGCCGGATCAAATCCGGCAAGACGGGGAAACCAGAATCGAGAAAATAATGGCCACCGCATCAATGTCCGACACCCCGCAAGCCAGCTCTTCATTCGTCAATATCGGCGAGCGCACCAACGTCACCGGCTCGGCCCGCTTCAAGAAGCTGGTCATGGCCGGCGACTATGCAGCGGCGGTCGAGGTCGCCCGCCAGCAGGTCGAGAACGGCGCCCAGGTGATCGACGTCAACATGGACGAGGGCCTGCTCGACGCCGAGCTCGCCATGACCACCTTCCTCAAGCTGATCGCCGCCGAGCCCGACATCGCGCGCGTGCCCGTGATGATCGACAGCTCGAAATGGACGGTGATCGAGGCCGGCCTCAAATGCGTCTCGGGCAAGCCGATCGTCAACTCGATCAGCATGAAGGAGGGGGAGGAGGAGTTCCTCGCCCACGCGGCTAAGGTCCGCGACTACGGCGCCGCCGTCGTGGTCATGGCGTTCGACGAAATCGGCCAGGCGGACACGAAGGCGCGCAAGGTCGAGATTTGCGAGCGCGCCTACAAATTGCTCGTCGCCGAGGGCTTCCCGCCCGAGGACATCATCTTCGATCCCAACATCTTCGCCATCGCCACGGGCATCGACGAGCATCGCCGCTACGCGCTCGACTTCATCGAGGCGTGCCGGGAGATCAAGGCCTGCTGTCCGCACGTCCACCTCTCCGGCGGCCTCTCCAACCTGAGCTTCTCGTTCCGCGGCAACGAGCCGGTGCGGCGGGCGATGCATTCCGTCTTCCTCTACCACGCCATCCCCGCCGGGCTCGACATGGCGATCGTCAATGCCGGCCAGCTCGACGTGTACGACACGATCGACCCGGCGCTGCGCGAGGCGTGCGAGGACGTCATCCTCGACCGCCGCGACGACGCCACCGAGCGGCTGGTGTCGCTCGCCGAGAAATATCTGGGCTCCGATCCGGTGCGCGAGAAGGCCGAGGCGGAATGGCGCGGCTGGGACGTCGCCAAGAGGCTCGAGCACGCCCTCGTCAAGGGCATCGACGCCTGGGTGGTCGAAGACACCGAGGAGGCGCGCCAGACCGCGGAGCGGCCGATCCACGTCATCGAGGGCCCGCTGATGGATGGAATGAACGTCGTCGGCGACCTGTTCGGCTCCGGCAAGATGTTCCTCCCCCAGGTGGTCAAGTCGGCGCGGGTGATGAAGAAGGCGGTGGCTCACCTCATCCCCTATATTGAGGCGGAGAAGGAGAAGACCGGCGCCACCCAGGGCAAGGGCCGGATCGTCATGGCCACCGTCAAGGGCGACGTCCATGACATCGGCAAGAACATCGTCGGGGTCGTCCTTCAGTGCAACGGCTTCGAGGTCGTCGATCTGGGCGTCATGGTCCCCTGGCAGGACATACTCGAGGCCGCCAACGAGAATCAGGCCGACATGATCGGCCTCTCCGGCCTGATCACTCCGTCATTGGACGAGATGGTGACCGTGGCCGGCGAGATGCAGCGCGCCGGCATGACGCTTCCCCTCCTGATCGGCGGCGCCACCACCTCCAAGGTCCATACCGCGATCCGCATCGATCCCGCCTATGAGGGGCCGGTGATCCACGTCCTCGACGCCAGCCGGGCGGTCGGCGTTGCCTCGTCGCTGGTCTCGGAAACCCAGTGCGCCCCGCTGATCGCGAAGACCGCCGAGGATTACGAGGCGACCCGCCAGGCCCGCGCCCGCGGCGGCCAGAGCGAGCTCGCGACGCTCGAGGAAGCCCGAGCCAATGCTTTCCCGTTCGATCCCGAGGGCCAGGCGCCGCCGCCGCAGCGCCCTGGCCTCCACCAGTTCGGCGAATGGCCGCTCCGCGATCTTCGTGCCTCGATCGACTGGACGCCTTTCTTCCGCGCCTGGGAGCTCGCCGGCAACTACCCCGCCATCCTCGAGGACCCGGTCGTCGGCGAGAGCGCGACGAGCCTGTTCAACGACGCCCAGGCGATGCTCGACAGGATGATCGCCGAGCATTGGGTGGTGCCACGCGGCACCGTCGGCCTGTGGCGCTGCCGGCGCGAGGGTGACGACATCCTCGTCCTCGCCGGCAACGACTGGACCCGGCTCCCCTTTCTCCGCCAGCAGGTCAGGAAGCGGGAAGGCCGCGCCAACATGTGCCTCGCCGACTTCATCGCGCCGGAAGGGGAGGACTGGATCGGCGGCTTCGCGGTCGGAATTCACAACCTCGAACCCCATTTGGAGCGATTCAAGGCAGAAAATGACGATTACTCCGACATCCTTCTCAAGGCGCTCGCCGACCGTCTCGCGAAAGCTTCGCCGAGGTGCTCCACGCCCACGTCCGCAACAGCGTCTGGGGCTATGCCGAGGAGCATCTCACCAACCAGCAGCTGATCCGCGAGAAATATGTCGGGATACGCCCCGCCCCCGGCTACCCGGCCTGCCCGGACCACAGTCTGAAGCCGGTGCTGTTCGACATGCTCGGCGGCGACCCGGCGGGCGTGACGCTCACCGAGAGCATGGCGATGCTTCCGGCCTCGGCCGTCTCCGGCTTCTATTTCGCCCATCGCGACAGCCAGTATTTCGGGGTCGCCCGCATCGGCCGCGACCAGCTCGAGGATTATGCGGCGCGGCGCGGGGTGAGTCTTCAGGAAGCCGAACGGTGGCTGAGGCCGAATCTAGACTAATCGTCCTGCCGGACTTGATCCGGCATCCACCTTCCTTTCGCGAGCGTGGTTTGAAGAAAGTGGATCCCGGATCGAGTCCGGAGTGATGTCCATGCCGCTCTCGGCGGCTAGCTCCGCTCGCAGGGAGGCAGAGGAGTGCTATAGCCCACCTCGTGAATCGCCTCCTCCTCGCCCTGCTCCTCCTCCTCTGCGCCTTCCCGGCGCACGCTCAGCTGCCGCCGGGCCAGAAGGCGATGTCGGTCCGGCTCGTGCCCGAGACCGCGGCGCCCGCCGCCGGTTCGACCGTCACCCTCGCCCTGGTGATGACTCCGAAGCCCGGCTGGCACGGCTATTGGCAGAATCCGGGCGACGCCGGTGTCGGAACGCGGATCGCCTGGCGGCTGCCGGCGGGCGCGAGCGCTGGGCCGATCCGCTTCCCGGTCCCCGGCCGGCTGACCATCCAGGGCCTGATGAACTATGTCTACGAAGGCGAGCATGCCCTTCTCGTCGACCTCGCCCTACCGCGCGGCCTTGCCCCGGGAACCCGCCTGCCGGTGCGGGGCCGGGTCGATTATCTGGTCTGCACCGACAAGATCTGCGTCCCGGAATCCGCCGTCGTCGCAGCCGACCTCGTCGTCGGCGACGGCCGCCAGGCCGCCGGGGCAAGCTTCGACCGCTACCGCCAGGCACTGCCGCGGCCGCTTCCCGAGGCGGCGCGGTTCGAGCGCCGCGAGGGCCGCTTCCGGCTGGCAATCCCGCTTCCGGCCTCGGCCGCGGTCGAGGAGCCCTATTTCTTTCCGGTCACCGAAGGCGCCCTGGTCTATGCCGCGCCGCAATCCGTTTCGCGCCGCGGCGACTGGCTGATCGTCGAGACCAAGGCCGGGCAAGCCGCGCCCACGGCTATCGAGGGTGTGCTGAAGCTCGGCCCGGGCCTCGGAGTCTCGGTCCGCGCCCTCCCCGGCGCCGTCGGCCCGGCCGGGGCGCCGGTGGACGCCGTGATCCCTCCCGAGGCCGGTTCGTCGGCGATCCTTCTAGCCCTGGCCGGGGCCCTCGTCGGCGGGCTCCTGCTCAACATCATGCCCTGCGTCTTCCCGATCCTCAGCCTGAAGGCGCTCAGCCTGGCGCGCGCCGGCGGCGACGAGGGGGCGGCGAGGCGCGAGGCGGTGGCCTATGCGGCCGGAGCCATCCTCGCCTGCCTCGCGCTCGGCGCCCTCCTTCTCGCCTTGCGCTCCGGCGGAGCGGCGGTCGGCTGGGCGTTCCAGCTCCAGGATCCCCGGGTCATCCTGCTCCTGCTGCTGCTCGTCACCGCGATCGCGTCGAACCTCGCCGGCCTGTTCGAGCTGCCCTCGTTCGGCGCACGGCTCGGCGGGGGGAGGACCGGGGCCTTCTGGACCGGCGCCCTCGCCGCCTTCGTCGCCACCCCATGCACCGGGCCGTTCATGGGCGCCGCGCTCGGCGCCGCTTTGGTGCTCCCGGCCGCCACCGCCCTCGCCGTCTTCGCCGGCCTCGGCCTCGGCCTCGCCTTGCCGTTTCTGCTGCTCGGCTTCGTTCCGGCCCTTCGGCGGAAGCTGCCCCGGCCGGGGCCGTGGATGGTCCGCTTCCGCCATATCCTCGCCGCGCCGATGGGCCTCACCGCGCTCGGCCTCGCCTGGATCCTCGAGCGGCAGGTCGGGCTTGCCGGCCTCGCGGTCGGCCTCGCCGCCGCGGCGGTGTTCGTGCTTTTCCTGTGGGGGGCCGACCGGCGGCGCGGCTGGTGGCTGATGGCCCCCGCGGCGGTCGCCGCGGGGCTGGCGATCGCGTTCCTGCCGACCGTCCCGGCGCCCGCCGAGGCCCGCGCCTGGGGCGCTCTCGAGGCCGAGCCTTTCAGCGAGGCCCGCCTCGCCGAGCTGCGCGCCGCGGGCCGCCCGGTCTTCGTCTATTTCACGGCCGACTGGTGCCTAACCTGCAAGGTGAACGAGGCCGCCGTCCTCGACCAGGACGAGGTCGCCGCCGCCTTCGCCGGCAAGCAGGTGGCGATCCTGGTCGGCGACTGGACCCGCGGCGACGCGGCGATCGGCCGCTTCCTGGAAAAGCACGGACGTTCGGGGGTACCGCTCTACCTCTGGTACGCACCGGGCAAGCCGGCGGAAGTGCTGCCCCAGATATTGACGGTCGGGCGGGTGAAGGCTCTGCGCTGACGAGTGGGACACCTACTTTTTCGGCGAAAAAGTAAGTGTCCCCAATCAGTTCGGCCACACCTTCTTTCCCGCCATCCACGTCTCGAGCACCTTGGTCTCGCGCAGCTGCCTCGGCGTCGGCACGTCGAAGATGTCGCGGTCGACAAAGATGAAGTCGGCCCACCGGCCCTTCTCAAGGCTTCCGATCCGGTCGTCGGCGAAGCCGGCAAAAGCGGCGCCTCGGGTGAAGGCGGCGAGCGCCTGCTCCAGCGTCAGCCGCTGCTCGGGCAGCCAGCCACCGGGGGGTTGTCCGGCCGGATCCTGCCGGCTGACCGCCGCGGCGAGACCGGCGAAGGGATTGGGCGATTCGACCGGGAAGTCGGAGCCGAAGGCGAGCGGAACGCCGTTGGCGATCATGCTCCGCCAGGCATAGGCGCCGCCGAGCCGGTCGAGCCCCATCCGAGCTTCGGCCATCCGCCAGTCGCTGGTCTGGTGGACCGGCTGCATCGAGGCGATGGTGCCGAACCGACCGAAGCGGGCGAGGTCGGCGGGATCGACGATCTGGGCATGCTCGATCCGCCAGCGCCGGTCGCCCTTGTAGGTGTTGGCAAGCTCCTCGATCGCGGCCACCACCTGGGCGTTGGCGGCGTCGCCGATGGCGTGGACGGCGACCTGGAAATTATCCATCGCCGCCCGGCTCATCAGGTTGAGCAACCGGGTCTCGGTGAGGAATCCGAGGCCGCGCTCGCCGGGCCGGTCGCGGTAGGGCTGCTTGAGCCATGCCCCGCGCGAGCCGAGCGCGCCGTCGGCGTAGAGCTTGACGCCGATCAGGCGCAGTCGGTCGCCGTAGAGCCAGGGCGTCGGCCTGGTGCCCGCTATGGCGAGCGCGCTCTCGACCCCCGAACCATAGGCCATGATCCTCACCTTCAGCCGCCCCTCGTCGCCGGCGCGGCGCATGACCAGCCAGTCGTCCGGACTGGTGCCCATGTCGGCGGCGGCGGTGAGGCCGTTGGCAAGCATGATCTGCTGCGCCCGCTCCAGCGCCTGGTCGCGGGTGCGCGGCAGCGGCGGCGGCACCACCTTGTCGATCAGCTCGGCGGCGGCGTCGACGAAGATGCCGGTGGGCTGGCCCCGCGCCATCTCGATTCGGCCGCCGGCCGGAGAGGCGGTGCGGGCGGTGATCCCCGCCTCACGCATCGCCTCGCTGTTCGCCCATCCGGCATGGCCGTCGACCCGTTCGAGCCAGACCGGCCGGTCCCTGACCGCCGCGTCGAGCTCGGCGGCGGTGGGGAAGCGGCCGAGCCCCCAGGTCTCTTGGTTCCAGCCGCGGCCGACGATCCAGCGCGGCGTCGGGTTGGCGGCCGCATAGGCGGCGATCTTCGCCTGCGCCTCCTGAAGCGTCCGGGTGTCGGAGAGGTCGAGCTGGAGCGCGTTGAGGCCGAGCGACATGACGTGACCATGAGCGTCGATCAGCCCGGGAATGAGCGTCCGCCCCTTGCCGTCGAATCGGAAGCGGGTGCGGTCCGGCTTGCGCTCGCCGCGCTGGATGAGCCGCTCGATCCGGCCGTCGTCTCCGATCAGCATCGCCGCAAACCGGACCAGCCGGCCGTCGGCGCCGATCGTATAGCCGTTGACATTGTCGACCAGCACGTCGGCGGAAGCGGGGGGCGCCGCGAGCAGGAGGGCGGCCAGCGCCGCGACGAGCGAACGGATCATGGCGGCGGCGATAAGGCTTGTTTCGCCCGCGCGCCAGATGGTCTAGAGCGCGGGGCCATGGCCAGCCCGGCGCGCGCCTCCGACCTTCCCGTGGCCCTCGCCGACATCGAGGCGGCCGCCGGACGTATCGCCGGCGCGGTCGTCCATACCCCGACCCTCCTCAGCCGTACCCTCTCCGAGGCGACCGGAGCGACCGTCTGGGTCAAGTTCGAGAACCTCCAGTTCACCGCGGCCTACAAGGAGCGCGGAGCGCTCAACAAATTGCTGCTGATGGACCCTGCCACCCGCTCGCGCGGCATCATTGCCGCCTCGGCCGGCAACCATGCCCAGGCGGTCGCCTATCACGGGGCGCGCCTCGACGTGCCCGTCACGATCGTCATGCCGACCTCGACTCCGAGCATCAAGGTGGCCCAGACCGAGGGGCACGGCGCCCGCATCGTCCTCCATGGCGAGATGTACGACGAAGCCTATGCCGAGGCTTTGCGCATCGCGGAGTCGGAGCGCCTCACCTTCGTCCATCCATTCGACGACCCGCAGATCATCGCCGGCCAAGGCACGGTGGCGCTGGAATTGCTCGCCGACGCGCCCGACGTCGACACCCTCGTGGTTCCGATCGGAGGCGGCGGTCTGATCTCCGGCGTCGGCACCGCCGCCAAGGCGCTCAGGCCCGGCATCGAAATCGTGGGGGTGCAGGCGGAGCTCTACCCGTCGATGTACTGCCGGATCAGCGGCGCCCAGCTTCCCTCCGCCGGCGACACGCTTGCCGAAGGCATCGCGGTGAAGCGGCCGGGCCGGCTGACCCCGCCGATCGTCGAGCGGGTCGTCGACGAGATATTGCTCGTGCCCGAGCGCGACATCGAGACGGCGGTCAGCCTCTTCCTCCAGATCGAGAAGACGGTGGCGGAAGGCGCCGGCGCGGCCGGGCTCGCCGCCCTGATCGCCCATCCGGAACGGTTCCGGGACCGCAAGGTCGGCCTGATCCTCACCGGCGGCAATATCGATACCCGGCTGCTTGCGACCGTGCTGCTTCGCGACCTCGCCCGCTCCGGCCGGATGGCGCGGCTGCGAATCCAGCTGCAGGACCGGCCCGGCGCGCTGCTCTCGGTGGTGAAGCTGTTCGACCGCCACCACGCCAACATCATCGAAGTCTATCACCAGCGCGTGTTCACCACCCTGCCGGCCAAGGACGCCTTCATCGACGTCGAGTGCGAGGCGCGCGACGCGGAGCATCTCGACGCGCTGCTCCGCGGGCTCGAGCAGGCCGGCTTCTACGTCCATCCGGTAGAGATTCGCTGAGCCTCCGTCCCGCGCCGGAACAGCAATGAGGTTAACGCCGTTTTGGCGGTGCCTTGCCCTTCCCAAGCGGGCCGCAAAGACGCATAAACCGAGTTTCAACCACGCCTCGAAACCCTTGGAGTCCCGTTGAGCGCACCGTTCCGCTTTCCCCGCTTCTTCGTCACCAGCCCCGCGCCGTGCCCCTATCTGCCGGGCCGGACCGAGCGGAAGGTGTTCACGGAGCTCGCCGGGCAGCATGCCGCGGACCTCAACGACGCGCTCGGGCGGATCGGCTTCCGCCGAAGCCAGGCGGTCGCGTACCGGCCGAGCTGCCTCGACTGCTCGGCCTGCGTCTCGGTGCGGGTCGTCGCCGGCGAGTTCCAGCCGAGCGCCACCCAGCGGCGGGTGCTGAAGCGGCACGGCGATCTCGAGGTCACCGCCTGCAAGCCCTGGGCGACGGAGGAGCAATATGCGCTGCTCCGCCGCTATCTGAAGCGCCGCCACCCCGACGGAGGCATGGTCGGCATGGACGAGAGCGACTTTTCGGACATGATCGAGCAGTCGCCGGTCAAGACCTACGTCATCGAGTATCGCGAGCCGCCCAAGGCCGGCCGCCTCGGCCGGCTGGTCGGCGCCTGCCTTACCGACCAGCAGATCGACGGCCTGTCGATGATCTACAGCTTCTTCGAGCCGGACGATTCGGCGCGCCATGGGCTCGGCACCTACATCATCCTCGATCACATCGTCCGGGCCGGCAAGGCCGGCCTGCCCTACGTCTATCTCGGTTATTGGGTGGAGAGCTCGCGGCGCATGGCCTACAAGGCGCGCTTCCGTCCGCTCGAGCGGCTCGGGCCGAGCGGCTGGCACCGCTTCGACCCCGACCAGCGCGAGCTGCCGCTCAGCCGCTGAGCACCTCCCAGCGAAGGCCGTCGTCACAGTCGCCTGGCCGTGAAGCTGCCCCCGCCCTCGCCGGGAACACTTCTCTCCCAACGGGACCGCCACGCCCCGCGAGGTGTATCGCCAACCACCTCTTAATCATTTCCCCCTAATCCCCGGCGCCATGGGGCGGGGTATAGCGAGACTGAGCCGGCTGATCGACGCGGGCGAAGCGGAGAGCGTCGGCGGGCGCATCCTCCTTGAGGAACGCTTCCGCGCCCTGCAGCGCCAGATCCCGCTCCTCTACGTCGTCGTGCTCACCAATTTGCTCGGCCTCCATCTCTCCGGCGGCGGCAACCTCGCCTCGCCCTTTGCCGTCATTCTGATCGCCCTGGTCGTAGTCCGTCTCGGCCATTGGCTCCGCGTCCGCGACCGCGCGCTCCCTCCCGAACGCATCCTTGGCGAGCTGCGCAAGACCTGGTTCTATGCATTCATCTTCAGCACCGGCTTCTGCGGCTGGGCCTTCCACCTGATAGGCAACGCCGATGCGGGGGAGGGAAATTACGTCATCCTCTTCGGCAGCCTCGCCGCGATCGGCTGCGCCTACGGCGTCAGCCGCTATCCGGCGGCGGCGCGCATTCCGTTGCTGCTGCTCGGAGTCCCCTTGGCCCTTCGTCTCGCCTTCTCGAGCGACACCTCGCACGTCGGCATGGGGATGAGCCTAGCGGTCATTCTTCTCGTTCTCATGCGGCTGCTGAGCCTTCACGACGAAGGCTTCCGCGAGCTGATCGAATCGCGCACCGCGATCAGCCTCGAGCGCGAGCGGGCGCAACGCGCCGAGCGTCTCGCCAAGGCCGAGAAGGCCAAGGCGAAGCTGATCGCCGACACCGACCCCTTGACCGGCCTAGCCAACCGCCGGGCGTTTCTGCGCGTGCTCGGCCGGCGCGCCGCCGACCTCGCCCGCTCGCGGGGGGAATTCGCCCTCGCCATGGTCGACCTCGACGGGTTCAAGCCGATCAATGACACGTTCGGCCACGCCACCGGCGACCGGGTGCTCGAGGGCGTCGGTGCCCGCCTCGCCGCCGCCGGCGGGGAGGGCGCGCTGATCGCCCGCACCGGCGGCGACGAATTCGCCTTGCTGTTGCCGGCCGTTCGCGACGCCGCCGCCGCGAAGGGCGCCGGCGCCGCCGTCTGCGCCGCGCTGCAGGCGCCATTCCTGGTCGACGGCCGCGAGTTCCGGATCTCGGGCTGCTGCGGCCTCACCCTCCTGCGCCGGGGCGACTGCGACGTCGAGGAGGCCCTGATCCGCGCCGACACCGCCCTCTACCGCGCCAAGGAAGGCGGGCGCTCGGGCGTTGCCGTGTTCAGCCAGGAGATGCAGGAGAGCCACCGCCGCCGGGTCCTTGTCGAGAAGGCGCTTCGCCTGCCCGAGACGCTCGAGCGGATCGGGCTCGTCTTCCAGCCGATTACCGACCTCGCCACCGGCGAGCTGAAGGCGCTGGAGGCGCTGGCGCGCTGGCATGACGAGGTGCTCGGCCGAATCCCCCCCGACCAGTTCATCCCGATCGCCGAGCAGATCAACGTCATCGAGCCGATCAGCGAGCGGCTGCTCGGCCTCGCCGCCGCCGAGGCGGCGCGATGGGCGGCGGCGGTGCGGCTGTCGTTCAACGTCAGCGCGGTGCAGCTCTGCACTTCGGGCTCGGCGGCCCGGATCCTCGCCGTCCTGGACCGCGCCGGTCTCGATCCGGGCCGGCTGCAGGTCGAGGTCACCGAGACCGCCTTGCTCGCTGATTTCGAGGCGGCGCGGGAGAATCTGCGGGCGCTGCGCGGCGCCGGGGCGCGGATCGTGCTCGACGATTTCGGCGCCGGCCACGCCTCCATCTCCTATCTGCGCGAGATGCAGTTCGACGGGGTCAAGCTCGATGGCGCGCTGATCGCCAGCATCGTCGACTCGCTGCGCAGCCGCCGCCTCCTGAAGGGCGTTCTCGATCTCTGCGCTGCCCTGGGCCTACCTTCGGTCGCCGAGCATATCGAGACCGACGAGCAGCTCCGCCTGCTGCGCGAGCTGGGCTGCCGCGAGGGCCAGGGCTTCCTGCTCTCGCCACCGCTCCACGCCGAAGCCGCAGCCGCTCTGGCCGCGCCGAAACTGGCGATGATCGAGGGCGGCAGGGCCGCCGCGTAGCACCGCCGCGATCGTCACTCGTGACTGCCGCTCGCCATCCATGGCGGATTGGGGATTTGCTGCGTCGCCTCGTGGAGCAGCACGGCCCAGCGCAGCGACAGCTCGTTGAAATAGGCGTCGTCGGGCTCGATCCGGCGGCTGAGGAGGGGCGACTCCCGCTCGGCCGGCATGACGACGAGATCGAGCGGCCGGGCCACGCCCAGATTCGAGCGCATGGCGCTGTCGAACGAGAGCAGGGCGACCTTGACCGCCTCGTCGAGCGGAGTCCCGCGGCGGATGCCGCGGTCGAGGATGGGCTTGCCGTATTTGGTCTCGCCGATCTGCAGGAACGGCGATTCGGGCGAGCAATGGATGAAGTTGCCGGCCGAATAGACGAGGTAGAGCGCGGGCGGCTCGGCGCCGATCCGCCCGCCGAGCAGCAGCGACACCGAGCTCGAGATGTTCGCCTCCGCGAGCACGGTACCGACCTTGCGGTTGACGCTCTGCACCGCATCGCCGACCAGCTCGGCGACGCGGAACATGGACGGCGCCGTCGCCACCGTCAGCGCGGTCTCGTCGCCGACCGGGGCCGGCAGCGCCTCGGCGAGCTGGCCGATCACCGACTGGGTCATCGACAGGCTGCCGGACGTGCACAGGAAGATCTGCCGGTCCGGCCCCTGGGCCAGCGTGTGGAGCTTGCGGTAGGACGAGAAATTGTCGACCCCGGCATTGGTCCTCGTGTCGGCGACCATCACCAGCCCGGCATCGAGCAGCAGGCCCACGCAATAGGTCACGTCGCCGCCCCGCTCATTCGGTCGTCCCGCCGTCCCAGTGGTCGCGGTCGTGGTCCCGCTCGGCGGCCTCCTTCGTCTCGTGGACGACCCCGTCGCGATGCTCGGGGGGGCCGTAGATCGTGTACAGCTTCAGCGGCGCCGCGCCGTCGTTGACGACGTTGTGACGCGCGCCCGCCGGCACGATCACCGCGAAATCGTCCTCCACGCGGTTTGGCGTCCCGTCGATATAGATGGTGCCGCGCCCTTCCTCGATCCGGAAGAACTGGTCGCGGTCCTCGTGCACCTCCTCGCCGATGTCGCAGCCCGGCGGCAGAGTCATCAGCACCAGCTGCAGGTTCCTGCCGGTGTAGAGGACTCGGCGGAAATCCTCATTGTTGAGGCTCGCCCGCTCGATATCCTCCGCATAGCCTTTCATCCGCTCTCGCTCCCTTCTCGGTGCCGACTAGCGATGAACCGCGAAAGGAGCGTTGCGTTCCGGGGGCCGGCCCACTGGGCCTCAGGCGGTGCCAGGCTCCTCGGGAAGCGGAGTCGCCTCGGCCTCGCCCCGGGCCGGATTCGTGTCGTCCGGACGGTCGGGATGGACGAGGTTTCTGGGGCAGCGGATCGCGATCGTGCCCTTCACGACCGCGCCGACGGGTCCGCTCTGGTTGTTCACCGTGACCCGAATCGTGTGCAGACCGGGGACCGTCGAGACCGATTTGTTGAAGGGAAAGGTATTCTGGAAGGCCCACACCGGCGGCGCCGTGCCTACCACCGGAGGACCGTCGACGGTGACCACGCCGCCATTGTCGGCCGAGAAGATGCCCGAGACATTGATACCGAGCGGCCGGATGACGCAGTTCGGCACCCGGAACCGAAGCTCGAATATGTAGGTACCTGGAACCCCCGTTTTGGTGCCGACCCACTGGGCGGGCGCGGCGCCGGTCGTCCACCCCGGATTGTGGTAGATCGGGGCCGCGACGGCGGGGCCGGTGGGCGGCTTCATCGTCCATGCCGCCGAGCCGGTATCAATGCTGACGGTCTGTGTTGACCCGTCCACGCACCTGCAGCACGGCAGTGTCAGGACTTTCACGGGGAGCGGTGTCGGAATGGGTTTCTGCGCAGCCGCTATAAAAGACGAGCTGCCGGAAACCAGAAGTACCCCCAGAGTCCCAAACCTTGCAAGTATCTTGACCGTCATTATGAGTGCCCCTTTTTCTCGATCGGAAATAGACGCTAAGCCACTCCCCGTTTCCCACGAAGGGAAGGGATCTACAAAAGAGACTCGCAACAATACGACCTCTATTCTAAAATACATTGCTCTCATTGAAGAGTCGATTCGATTTAATGTTTCGCGTTGCTTGAGCGTATCGGCCAGGGTGGGCGGAAGCTCCGCGACGCCGGGCGACCGCATGACGGTGTTGGACAAGCCCCCAATACGGGACGGTCAGTCGCGATGCAGGTCTGGATGGGCAGTCTGGTGACAGTCACCGGACTGGCACCGAGGACGACTGCGACGGCAAAGGCGGCGCGATCCCGTCTGGTCGGGCGACCTCAATCCTGCTTTACCAGCTCGCCCCCCTTGATCACCACGTCGACGTCCTCGAGCTGCCGCACGTCGGCGAGCGGATCACCGTCGACGGCGATGATGTCGCCCCAGCGCCCGACCGCGATCGCGCCGACGTCCTTCTCCCGCCCCAGCGCCTGAGCGGCGTTGCGGGTCGCTGCCTGGATCGCCTCCAGCGGAGTCATCCCGTACTGGACCATCCAGCGGAACTGGCCGCCTGCGGTGCCGTGCGGCATCACGCCGGCGTCCGATGCGAAGACCATTCTGGCACCGGCGCGGTGGGCGGCGCGGAAATTGTCGCGCTGGATTTGGGCGATCTCGCGGTCCTTCCTGAGATTCTCCTCGAGAACGCCGTTCTTCTTGCCTTCGGCCTGGGTATATTCTGTATTGAAGATGTCCATTCCGAGCCAGGTGCCGCGCTCCCTGGCGAGTCGGATGCCTTCCGCGTCGATCAGCGAGGCGTGCTCGATGGTGTCGATGCCGGCGCGGATTGCGGCCTTGATCCCGGCGGCGCCGTGGGCATGGGCGGCCACCCTCAGACCCCATTGGTGCGCCTCGTCGGCGATCGCCCGCAATTCCTCCTCGGAGAGCTGCTGCTGGCCGGGCTCGGTGTTGCGCGAGAAGACTCCGCCGGTGGCGCAGACCTTGATCACCTCGGCGCCGTATTTCCGCTGCTCGCGAACCCGCTGGCGCAGCTCCTGAGCGCCGTCGCCGACCGCCTTGCCCTTGGCGTTGAACGAAGGCGGCAAATAGGTCTGGTCGCAATGGCCGCCGGTCGCGGAGAGGGCGTGGGCGGCGGGGACGATCCGCGGCCCGACCATCAGCCCCTCATCGATCGCCTGCTTGTAGCCGACGTCGGCATAATTGTCGGAGCCGACGTTGCGAACGGTGGTAAAGCCGGCGCGGAGCATGTCGCCGGCATTGCGCACCCCCTGCGCCACCCAGAACATGTCGGTGAACTGGAGGCCGGTATAGCCGCCGTAGCGCGGGTTCGAATCAAGATGGACGTGCATGTCGATCAGTCCCGGAAGCAGGGTCTTGCCGGGGAGGTCGATCCGCTTCGCTCCGGTCGGGATGGCGGGCCGGGCGGCGCCCCGCCCGGCCACCGCGGCGATTCGGCCGTCGGTGATCACGACCACCGGCTCCTCGACCGCCTTGCCGGTGAGCACGTCGACCATCCGGTCGGCGGTGACGACGACGGTTTCGGCGGCGGCCGGGGCGGCGGCGCAGAGCAGCAAGGCGGCGAGGGCTGGGCGCATCGAAGGGCTCCTTGGGGTTGCGCCCGCCTGCTAGCCGCTTCCTCGGGAACAGTCACCGTCTTGGCCGTTGAGGCCGGGCGCCCGTCCCGCTACAAGGCCATCTCGCTAGTAGAGGAGCATGATCGTGGACCAGCAGCAGCCAGAACAGATCGACGGCGTCACGTCGGCGGAGCCGCGGGCGGACTGGACCCGGCCTCAGGTCGACAGGCTGATCGCGGGCGGCGCCGAGGGGTCGGCCGACATCTCCACCGACGGGATCGACGTCCCCTCCTGATCCGGCGGAGGCTAGTGACTGTCGCCGCGGTCCCCGCTAGGATCGCCTCCCATTACCTTCCGGAGTGTGAGCCGTGCACCAGCGACGTGCAGAAACGATTGACGGCACCGCTTCGACGGAGCCGAGGGCGGAATGGATCCGGACTGAGGTCGACCGGCTGATCGTGGGCGGCGCGGAAGCGGCCGGCGGCGGCGATGTCGACGGAGCCGACCTCCAGTCCTGACCGGCCGGGCCGCCACCATACGCTGGGCCTCCCCCCGCTCGCCGAAGCATCAGCTTGCGTCCGTGGCGCTGGCGCGGGCGGCGGTCGAGCGCGCTCCCGACAACCCGTCGCTTAGCCTGGCTTTCGCCCAGGCGCTCGCCGGAGCCGGGAAGCTCGACATGGCCGCCAGCGGCCTCAGGCGGGCCTGTGCCCGTTGGCCCGATCACGAGCCTCTGCACCAGGAACTGGCACACGTGCTCGGCCGCCTCGGCGAGGTCGAGGCGGCGCTCGCCTGCGCCCGCGGCCGGGACGCACCATGGGCGCCGGTTTTCGCCTTCAAGCTGCTCGTCCGCCACGGCCGCCGCGCCGAGGCGGAGGATCTGGAGACGGCGGTCGCGGCGGCGAGGCCGGCCGATCCGGATCTGCTCGACTCGCGCGTCAGGCGTGTTCGCGACGACCCGGAACGGCTGCTGCGGCTGTGCGAGGAAGCGCTGCGCCACGATCCGGCCGCCGCCCACGCGCTCCACTACAAGGCGGTGGCGCTGGCCCGGCTCGGCCGCGGCGACGAAGCGGCGGTCCTGATGGGGCTCGAGCGCTATTTTCGCAACGCTCCGCTGCCCGCACCGCCCGGCTTCGGCGGGGATGAGGCCTTTCGCGAGGCGGTCCGCGGCGAGATCCTCGCCAATCCGAGCCTCCACCGCGATCCCGTCGGCCATGCCACCCGCTCCGGCCTCAGGACCCGTATCTTTCCTGCCGCTGGCGATAGCGCCGCGCCGGCGCTGATCGCGTCGATCCGCGCCGCGGTGGGCGCCTATGCGGAGGCCTTGTCGGGCGACCATCCGTTCGTCCGGGCGCGGCCTTGCCGGGCGACGCTCACGCCCTGGGCTTTGCTGTTCCGGGGCGCCGGCCACCAGGTCCGGCATCATCATCCGGGCTGCTGGCTGACCGGCGTCTATTATGTCAGCGCGCGCCGCGACTCCGCCCGCCCCGGCGCCGCGCTGCCGGGCGCGCTCAGGATCGGCGGGCTCCCCGGCTGGGCGGGGGTCGAACCGCCCTGGCCGGTGCTTGAGGTCGAGCCGGTGCCCGGCACCCTGCTGCTCTTTCCCGCGTTCGTCCCGCACGAGACGGTGCCGCCCGGGGAGGACGCCGAACGGATATCGGTGGCCTTCGACGTCGCCGCCGCCGAGCCCGGCGCGCAGCCGCGGCTCAGGGGATCGGCTGGTTCAGCCGAACCGTAACTCCGACGCTCGAGCGCGGGTGGAGGTCGCCGACGGAAGTCGAGGAGAAGCCGTAAGTGGTGCGGGTCCCTTCGAGCTCGATCGAGGTGCCGTCGGCGAAGGCGTAGCCGGCGCCGAGGCCGAGCAGGAAGCCGGAATAGAAACGCCGCTCGAACTGGGTCGGACCGAGCACGGTGAAGTTGACGCAGCCGGGGCCGCAGCTGCCGATCGCCGGAGTCACACCGCGCGCGAAGGCGCCCTGCTCGAGCCCGGCGGTGCCGTAGGCGAGCCACGGACCGGAAGCGAAGCCGACCATGCCCTTGACTCGGCCGCGCGCCTGCAGGTCGAGCCGGTAGATCGCCGCGCCCGGCGCGAACACGTCGGCGGAGACGTCGTCGAGCAGCGGGAAATCGGCTTCGAGCTCCACTCCGGCGACGACCGGACCATTCTGCCAGC
>Ga0196963_10000964_pt1 | contig 21640 bp, 20 predicted proteins | sample S1_5metaG_FD_148600 | JGI IMG/M metagenome (GOLD analysis project Ga0196963, IMG submission 148600) | Soil microbial communities from Anza Borrego desert, Southern California, United States - S1_5 | ecosystem: Environmental > Terrestrial > Soil > Desert | place: USA: California | collected... | reverse complement strand
GGCGTCAAGCACACGGGCGGCCTCCACTCTGACTGGTGCCCGGCGCGGTGATTTCCGCAGGCCAAATTCCTGACAAGAGGCTGACATGACCCTCGCCCTCGGCACCCCCATGCTCCGCCTCGACGACGGTAAGCCCGGACTGGTAGAGGACGTGGGCGGCGAACCCCGCATCGTCTACCACGACCGCGCCGACCGCCTCATCGCCGGCAAGCAGGAGAAGTGGGTGCCGTACGCGCCCGTCCCGACTTCGCGGCTTCGACCCGAGGAGATGCGAGAGGTCGCGCTCGAGGCGGATCGCGCGCTTCGGGCCATCGAGCGCCACGAGCCCCGCCGCTGGTGGCAGCCGGTGGACGAGAAGGCCACGCCGCACGACCAGGGTCTCGTGGAGGTCATCGTCGCGTACCTGGCGGAGCGAGCCTGACGTGGACGAGCTCGTGTTCTGGAAGGACATGGACGCGCGCTGCCGGCGCTTCGAGATTTCTTTCGACGCGCGCGAGCCCCTGCCCTGGCTGGTTCAGGTCCACGCGGCGCCCATGGGCGGCGAACCTTCGAGCGGCACGGGACGCGGCGGCACGCTGAACTTCGCGGCGGTGCGCGCGCTCATCGACCTCGGCGATGCTCGATAGAAGCCTCTACGCGCCGAGCCCGTGGGCGGTTCGCTTTCACGAGGCGCAGGCCGACGAGATACTGGGCGGCGGCTCCGCGGGGCCCGGCAAGTCGCTGACGCTGCTCTGGGACCCCATCGTCAATCAGGCCGTGGTCGAGCACGCGCGCTGCACCGGGCAGTTTCTCGACCGACTGTCGCCGTTTCTCGCCGACCTCTGCCGCAAGCACCCGATCCGCCCGGGACAGAGCGAGGGACACGCGCTCAGCATGCGCCGCACGATGCCGCAGCTGCAGGAGACCATCGACCGCTCCATCCGCATGTTCCCTCTGATCGACCCCGGGGCGACGTACTCGAAGGAGCTCCACCGCTGGACGTTTTCGAGCGGGTTCAAATACACCTTCGGCCACTGCCGCGAGAGCAACTCCCACGAGGACTACCTCTCGAAGCAGTACACCGGCCTGTGGCTGGACGAGGCCTACCAGTTCCTGCTCAAGCAGTACCAGGAGCTCAGCGCACGCGTCCGCTCTGCCGACCCCGTGCTTCGGCATCAGTTGCGCATCTGCCTGATGAGCAACCCCTCGCCGGGCTGGCTCAAGGAGACCTTCGTGGACCCCGAGCCCAAGGGCGAGACCCTGCTCACGTCGAAGGTGACGGACCCGACGACGGGCGAGGTGTTCAAGCGCACGCGGCTGTTCCTGCCGGCGAAGCTCGACGACAACCCCGACAAGGCCTTCGTCGCGCAGTACAAGGTCAACCTGCTCGCCAAGCCTGCGCACATGCGCGCACGTTACCTCTACGGCGACTGGAACAGCATGGAGGGCGGGTTCTTCGAGGACGACTACAACCCCGCCGTTCACGTCATCGAGCCGTTCAAGGTGCCGCGCGAGTGGCCCAAGTTCCGCATGATGGACTGGGGCTACAAGTCGCAAGGCGTCATCCTGTGGGGCGCGCTCGACCCCGACGAAAACCTGTACATTTTCTTCGAGTTCAACTTCCGCCTGATGGACGCTTCCGAGGTCGCGCTGCGCGTCGTCGACATCGAAAAGCGCTTCGGGTTCTGGAACGATCGCGAGCGCCGGAGCCGTCTCGTGGGCGTCGCCGATACGCAGCTCTGGGAGGAGCGCGGCAACAGCGGGCAGCCCATGGCCGCGGACTTCGCGCACAAGGGCGTGCACTGGACGCCGGCAGACAAGGGACCGGGCAGCATCGCGCGCAGCGCCGAGCGCATCTGCGCGCGCCTTCGCGACTACGACAAGACGAGTCCGCCGGGCCTCATGGTATTCAACAACTGCAGGAAAACGCAGGAGATGCTGGCCTCCATCGCGGTCGACGAGAACGACTCGACGGTGCCCGACAAGAAGAGCCCGCTCAAGCACTGGTTCGATGCGCTCGGGTACGGCTGCGCGCGCGCGTCGCGCGGACGCGGGTCGATCCCCATGGAGACCCACGTCTTCGACATGGCCGACGACGACCCCGAGTACCGCCCCGCGGCAGCCAGTGGGTTTGGTTATGGGAGCTGACCCAAGGATAGGCTGGCGCTATGGCTGTTCCGCGTGTAATAGTCCTTGACTATCGATGCCGCGCGAAGATGACACCCGCGAGGAGATGCCCGAAGGGGAGCAAGACGACGTCTTCTCCGTTGGACAGGAATCTCCAGCGGAGCCCGAGTTCGAATACGATGAAGAAGCGCTGAATCTCGTCACCGAGTTCAAGGCGAACCCCGAGGGCCAGGCGGCGCTGAAGCGCATCGGCATGATGTGCCTCGAAGACTTCGATCAGGCGTGGCGCGCGCAGGAGAAGTTCCGCGAGGACATGAGCAAGACCTGGAAGCTCTTTACGGGTCAGCTCGATGCCAAGAGCGACCCGGCGCTCGCGCACATGTCCAACGCGCACGTGCCGCTGCTCATGGAGAACACCATCCGCATGGTGTATCGCCAGAACTACGAGCTTTTCGGCAACTGGACGAACGTCTTCGGCGTGACCCCCATCGGGCCCGACGACGAGGACACGGCGAAGCTCCTGACCCTGCACGGTAACTGGCAGATCCGCAAACGCATCCCCGACTTCAAGCGCGAGCTCGGCCACCGCGGCCTGCTCATCTTCGACCTATTCGGTGACCTCTGCGTTCACAGCTACTGGGACCCCGAGCGCAAATACAATCGGCACGAGGTGCTCACCGCGAACGAGTTCGTGACGGCGAACGCGCACGTCTCGACGATGCCGGACTATTCCGACGTGCCCTGGGTCGCGAAGCTACTGTTCATGAGCGCGCATCGGCTGCGCAAGATGGACGGCGGCTGGGAGGACGTGGCCACGGTGCTCAAGGGACTGCCGCCCGCGTGGGACGCGGCGCTCGGCAACCAAGAGTTCCGCGAGATCGTGGACAAGGGCCAGGGCGTGGACTCGGGCGAGTACGTCAAAGGCGAGTACGAGCTGCTCCAATACGAAGGCTGGATGAATCTGCCCAGCCAGGACCGCGACCGCTACTGCCAGGCCATCGTCGACCGCACGACGAAGACCGTGCTCTCGCTCCGCATCCACGAGCGCGTCGACCCGTACGACAAGCGCCGCTTCGAGTTCGAGACGCAGCAGAAGCAGGCATGGCTCGCGGCGATGCAGGAAGCGCAAGCCTTCGAGCAGGAGAAGCAGGCGACGATTGCCGCCGCGCTCGAAGCCGGCGCCGTCGCCGATCCGAACAGCGACGCCCCCGCGATGGCGGTGATGGAGGCGCGTCAAATCGAGCAGATGCCGGCGCCCGAAGTGCCGCCGATGCCAGAGTGGATGGGCGATGACCCGGCAGCAGAACCCAGGCCGTCGGAGTTCGTGCCCATCCGCCTATTCACACACTTCGTCAACATCGAGCCGCTCATGGGCGTGCTCGGCATCGGCACGGGTCGCATTCACGCGGACCAGAACCGCGCGGCGAACATCGGGCTCCAGGCGTTTTCCGACCAGGCCATGATGAGCAACTTCCCCAACTACCTGAAGGACTCGGGCCTTCAGATGGAGAAGCCGTTCGTGGTCTCGCCCTTCAAGATGCACGAGGTCAAGGGCGCCGTGACCGACCTGACCAAGCAGCTCGTTCCGCTGCAATTCGGTCAGGCCAACCCGCAGCTGCTCGATCTGGTCCAGCTGATGAGCGACTTCGGCAACAAGGTCACGAACACGCCGGAGGTGCTGAGCGGCGAGCCCGGCAAGAGCGGCGAGACGGCGCAAGGCCTATCCGCACGCATCGAGCAGGCAACCAAGATGCTCTCCGTTCCGACGGGCAAGTATGCCGACGGGCTGTCGCACGTGCTCGTCAACAACGGGCGCATCAACGCGATGATGCTCGACGATGCCGAGTTCTTCTCGGTGAACAACCACGACCCGCGCCTGGCTGAGCTCGGGCGCCAGTTCATCAGCGTGGGCAAAGACCTGTACGATCGCCAGTACGACGTCGAGATCAGCGCCGACCTGAAGTTCACGAGCACGAGCCAGCGCATCGCCGAGGCAGACGCGCTCGTGCAGCTGCCGAACGCGGTGCCGGCGATGCAGCAGAACCTCGCGTTCCAATACCACGCCATCCGCAAGAGCCTCGAAGCGCGCAACCGCTTCGACCTCATCCCGCTACTCGGAGCCGAGCCGCCCGTGCCGCAGATGTTCGGCATGCCCTCGTTCCCACCGCCGCCACCGCCCCCCGGAGCGCCAGGAACCGCCCCACCACCCGGCCCCGGGGGGCAGGCACCTTCTGGACCGCCACAACAGCCGCAAGGGCAGGGCTGATTGCGTGACACGGAGCTATTCGCGCAGCACCTCGTCCGTTTGCGGCAAGCGCGCTTGCAGAAAGCGCACGCGCTCGCGCTCGCCGATGATGCGGACCTCTTGCGCATCCGCGTTGCGGCCCACGAGGCCGACCTGATTCAAACGCTTCTCACGGATCTCAAGGAGTTGGAGAGAGACCCGGGGAAGTTCATCGAGGAGAAACTATCAAAATGAGCGGCCGAATCTATTCGATTCCGGACATCAAAGAGCCCGAGAAGAAGTCGTCATGGGAGCACAAGGGAGAACCCAGGGTCGACTTGCAGGCGAACCTGGTGTCTCCCCTGGAGCGCAGGAAGCAGGAGCTGCGCGACTCGATGGCGCCGCCGGGCGCACTTGGTCTGCCTCTGCTGCTCGAAGCGCAGCGGCTCAAGTACGGCATCCCCGACGGCGTGTTCAAGACGCAAGCCGTTTTCGACCGCATCTTCGTCTACCCCATCGACCCGTTCGACGGCAAGCCGACGGTCGGTAGCACGACCATCCTGAAGCCGGACGAGGCGGTGAAGAAAGACCTGCAGGATGGCGCGCGCGGCGTGCTCGTCAGCGCGGGGCTCACTGCGTACGATCGACTCATGAGTCACGGCATCGAGCTTGGCCATGTGGTGATGACGAACAAGAACGTTCCCTTCGCGCGCATGGTGCAGGAGTTCAGCGACTTCAAGGCGTACGTGCTCGTGATGCGCGACGGCGACCTAGCCGGCAGCGAGACGCTGCTGCAGGAGCTGAAAGAGAAAACGAAGCGCGTCGAGGACGTGGGCGAAGACAGCTACTGCCACCAGTTCGTCGGCAAGAAGAAGCAGTCGGTGTACGTCGCGGACACCTGGTGAAGGAGTAACGGGAGATGAGCGGATATATGCAAGGCAATCAGGACGGCGCCGTCACGGTTCCGTTCTCGGATGACGATATCGAGAAGAAGGACGACGACCTTCCCGAAGACCCACCAGCAGGTGCATCGCCGCAACAGCTGAGCGAGCACAAGCGCAAGAAGGGCGAGCGCACCAAGCGCATGCTCGAAGAGGGCAAGCAGGCTCTCCAGAAGGTGAAGGAACTCGAAGAGCGCGACGCTGCACGCGCGCGTGAACTCGCCGAACTCCGCGGCTACGTGGCGGCTCAGGCGCAGCAGCCGCGAGCGACGCGCGAGCCGGCAGAGGACCCCTACCAGGCCAAGCTGGACGACATCGCGTCCCGCCGCGCGAACGCCGAGGCGGCTCTCAGAGCAGAGCTTGCCGCCGGCAAGATGGACGAGAAGCGCGCCAAGTATTACGAGGACTTGGGCAACCAGCTCGACGCGGAGCGGATTCAAACGCACGTCGCGCGCGAAATGGCCAAGACCAAGGCCGTCGAGGCCGTTCGCAAGCCTCAAGAGGAGGCGCAGCAATACTACCGCTCCAAGTATCCGGACGTGTACCGCGACCAGCGCGCGTACGCCTACGCCGAAGCGGAGTGGAAGAAGCGCACGCAGGCGCTCGGGCAAGCCGCGTCCGAGGAGCTGCTCGACGAGGTGATGAACGAGGCTCGCACGCACTTCAAGCTGGGACCGAAGCCGCAAGCGACGGCGACCGAGCGCGCGCGGATGAGCGGCATTCCCTCGAGCGGCAACGGCGGCGGCGCGCCGAGCAGCGCGAACGGCATCAACTTCTCGAACGCGAAGATCCGAAACATGGCGCTCGCTGCGTACGATCACCTACCCGAGGCAGAGGCGCTCAAGGCGTGGACGCAAAAGACTGGTCGCCGCCTGCGCGAGAAGAAGATTCTGTGAGAGCCTAGGCCTATCGAACTTGACCGTTCGGCGGGCTTATGCTTTCATTCCGTTACGGTCGCCGGGCGCCTGCAATGCCCGGAGCAACGGTAGGTAGTTCTTCCCCCACGAACCGCCCGCCAGATCCACGTGGGTCTGGCGGAGTTTTCGTTGTCGGAACCGAGTGCTGCCCCTTCCAAGAAAAGCGTCAAGCGTGAGGACCCGCCGCCGCGGCCCGTAGAGGGGCTGGCGAATCGCGGGACACTCGACAACAAGGACCCGACCAAACACTACGTGTTCGTCTCCGAGGACCGTAACCCGACGTTCAACGTCGGCCACTACAAGCGCCTCGGATACAAGGTCTCTCAGTACGACCCGGACGAGGCGCAGCCCGTCTTCGGCTACGAGGAGTTCAAGCAGGGGGATGCCGTACGCAGTGACGGCATGGTGCTGATGGAATGTCCCATCGAGCACAAGCGCGCGATGGACCAGGCTGGTTGGGACAAGGCCAACCAGATCGAAGAGACCATCCGCAACCACGACATCGACCCTCTCTCGCAAGAGGAACGGGCTCGATTCAGGGGCATCAAGAGCGTGCGCGATCCCGAGAACGACGACCGCTCGAAGTGGAAGTTCTGAAGGAAAGGGACCTAGCAAGTGCCGAACACTCACAACTATGGAATGCGCTGGGTGCGCAGCCTTACCGGCGCGGACACCCCGACGACTCTCAGATTTCCTGTCTCGGACGACTACCAGGCAGCGACCGTGGTCGGCGGCGGCACGAACGTGAACCTCAACGTCGGTGACCCAGTCAAGCTGGGCGAAGACGGATGCGTGAAGCTCGTGCAGACGGGCCAAGACAGCTCCGGCGTCAACACCGACTCCGACGACTTCATCTTCGGCGTGATCGCCGGATTCGAGAGCATCGTCGATGCCACGGGCAAGACGAGGCCCGGAAGCTTCCTGGCTGGAGCGACGAGCCACGGCGGCATCGCCAGCAGCACGGCGCCCATCGCGCTCGTGATTCCCGCGGCTGGTAACATCTTCGAGCTCGACGCTGACGCGGTCCTCGCGACGCCGACGAAAGCGGGTGCCATGGCTCTGCCGGGACGCACGGCGCGCATCGCGTACAGCGTGCTCACCGCGGGCGTAGGCCAGCCGAAGGCGAACCCGCTCATCGACATCTCCGACGCGGAGGGTAGCGCGGGCGGCGCGTTGCAAGCCCAGCTCGTGATCGTGGGGCTCGGCTCCAAGGGCGATGCGATGGACTTCACGGCGACCAACGTGACCTTTCAGGTGATGGCTTCGGCGCTCGAACTGGCGCAGCAGTCTGACCCGGCAATCTTCGGCTCCAACGTCGAATAAGGACAGGCCATGAGCGAGATTTTCACCAGCACCGAGGCTCTGACTCTCAAAGAGACGTTGGAGGACATCGACACCGACGAGCACGGCTCGGAGGGCAGCCAGGCGGTCTTCCCGAAGTGGATGAACGTCAAGACGATGGCCGACAACTACATCGAGTACATCGAGTATGCGGGCTCGGGGCTCGCGGGCGAGAAGCCCGAAGGCTCCGACATCCCGGTCGGCACGATCTACGAAGGCCCGGTGACGCGGTTCAATACGCGCACCTACGGCCAGCGCATGATCGTGAGCGAAGAGGCCATCGAAGACGCGAAGTATGACAAGGTCATCCAGGCGGCGAAGAGAAATAACCGCTCGCTCTGGAAGCTCGCCGACTTCGACGCGACGCTCATCCTGGTTCGCGCGACCGATACGGCCTTCACAGGCGGCGACGGGCTGCCGCTCGCGAGCGCGTCGCACGTCCTGCCGGGCGGCGCGACCTACTCGAACATGCTCGCCACGGCGATGAGCCCCTCGAAGGCTTCGCTCGTCATCGCGCGCGCGCAGCTGATGCAGATGGTCGGGCACGACAACCTCATCGACGGCGTAGAGCCGAAGAAAGCGGTGTTCCCGGTCCAGCAATGGGGCGTGTGGCGCGAGATTCTCGGCTCGAGTTACGACCCGACGCCGGGCGCGTTCAACGCCATCAACGTCATCAACCGCGACCTCGACATCACGCCGGTGCCGGTCAAGTACTGGACCAACACCACGACCAACTGGGGTCTCATCACGGACGCGCCCCTCGGTCTCATGTGGTTCTGGCGGCGCAAGCCCAAGAGCAACACGTGGGTCACCGAGAGCAAGACCATGATGAACTACGCCATCACGGCGCGGTGGTCTCGCGGCTGGGTCAACCCGCGCTCGTTCTTCTTCTCCAACGCCTGAGGTCAGCCAATGAGTACCGTACCGAACGCATTCGGCACCGCGCTAGGGAACTCTGCGCCGTTCGTGAACTGGCCCGCGGTGGGGAGCCCCTTCGGGACTCTGCTGCGGCCGGGCGGGCGCGTCGCGGCCTTCGTGCGAAGCACCGGGGCCCAAGACCTCGACGACCTCTTCGTTCGAGACAACTTGGTCACCAGCATCAACGAAGGCCTCAAGCGTTGCCGCTCTGGGCTGAACGACATCGTGTACGTGCTGCCCGGACACACGGAGACGCATTCGAGCTCGGGAGCCATCTGGGCCAACCTGGTGGCAGGTGCCCAGATCGTCAGCTGCGGTCGCCCCGGCGCGAGCAACAACGGCACGATCACCCTCAGCGCCGCGGCAGCGAGCGTCGCCCTTAACGTGGCAGACGTCTCGCTCCTCGGTCTCAACATCGCGAGCGCGACTGCGTCTCTGACGGCGGCGCTGGTCATCACCGGCGCTGGGTGCTGTGTCGCTGGGAACCGTATCCTGGCGACCGGAGCTCTGGGAGCGAACTCGTTCGTTCAAGTGACGGGCGCGGCCAGCGCCTGCCTCGCTGGTAACGAGGTCATCGTTGACAGCACGTCAACCATCGTGAACATCACCGGCGCCGGCAGCACCAACGTGCGCGTCCTGAACAACCTGATTCGTCAGACCCAGGGCACATCGGGCGGCGTCGGCATCACCGTTGCCAGCACCGCGGGCATCAGCGGATTCGCGGCTGGCAACTACATCCACACGGCATCCGCTCTCGGCGCGGGTGCCATCGGGACGCTCATCACCGTTGGAGCGTCGGCCCTGCCCACGTTCGGCACGTTCGAGAACTACGGCTCCGACAGCGCGGGCGGCTCTGGCCTGATCGCGCCCGACGCGAGCTCCGACGCCTAATGGCTCATGACGCGCACCGTACCCCGCAGAGTCGACCGCAAGGGAGAGCACCTCTCCGCGTGCGATGTCTGCGGGGCGGCGTGGCTGCGCTCGTCCCTCAAGCGCGGGCGTGACGGCCTGCTTCGTTGCCCCCAAGACATTGCGGGCCGCGACGAGGTGACGCTCGCGGAGCTTACTGCCTCCCGGGCCGCTGCCATCTCCCGGCGGCTCGGGGCGCAGACTCCCGCCGACGGCGCGCGCGGCATCACGGACAGCAACGGCAACGCGGTGTCCGAGGGCACCTACACGGGCCCGACCAAGCGCACGACCCTCGCCGACGTGTATGCGAGCGGCGTGCCCACGTACACGAATCCGCGCACGCGCACTGACTTGGATGGGTTCTGATGGCCGCCGTCCACAACACCTCTCCGTCTACGCCCATCAGCATCAACACTCTGGTGCTGCTGGCTTGGAAGCGCACGGGCCTCGTGCCGGTGGAGGCTCAGCTCTCGGGCGCCAACATGGTGCCGAAGCTCGAGCACGGGCGGCAGCTGCTCGACCTCATCCTAGACAACCTGGCGGTCGACGGCTTCAGCGCGCGCACCATCCACTTCTACGACCTGCCAGTCGTCGCAGGCGAGAGCGCCTACACGCTGCCCGACACCATCCTCGACGTGCTCGAAGACGCGATGTTCATCTCGGACGACAACGCCGATACGAAGCACACGTCGGGCGAACTCGTCTGCAAGCAGATCGACCTGACCACCTGGCAGCTGCTGACCTCGAAGGGCTCGTCCTCCACGCGTCCGCAGCTGTACGTGACCATCCGCAGCGGCGCCCAGGTGCAGCTCAAGCTCTGGCCCGTGCCGAGCGATTCGGGCACGCTCCGCCTCAAGACCCAGCGCTTGCTCGGCTCGAACGCGGACGGCGACAAGAACCCCGACCTGCAGCGGTACTGGCATCAGCCGCTCGTCTACATGCTCGCGTACCAGATCGCGCTCGACAGCAGCTTGCCGGCGGAGAAGGTGAACGCGCTCGGGCAGATGGCGGAGATGGAGAAGCGCAAGGCGGTCGGCTTCAGCAACGAGCACGTGAGCCAGTGCGCGAGCCTCTATTACCCCACGCCATGGAGCGGCTGATGTGTCGCGCTTTCGCACCGACCGTTGCGGCAGCTGCCTCGAAACCCGGGGGCTGGTGACGTGCCCATTGCCCCGATCCCCTTCGGGCCTCTCCTCGAGACGAGCAGCGAGGAGATCAGCGGCGCGAGCCCCGAAGCCTACAACATCGTCGCCGACGCTCGCGGAACCCTCCGCAAGCGCCCCGGCCTCGCCGCCTACACGGGTGTCGCTCCCTCTACTGCCGTCGACGCGAACGGCGTGCTCGGGATGTGGCTCACGGAGCAGCGGGTAGCGCACACGACGGGCACGGCCACGGTCAGCGGCACCCACGCGGGGGTCCTGTACGCGGTCGGCGCCACGGTGAACGCGGCAGGTGGAGGGCACAATGCAGGGCGAAACGTTTACCGAATTGTCGGAGGCAGCGCGACGCTGGTTGGCCAGGGCGCGGCAGACGAGGACCGCCTGGCTACGCCGGCAGCGATCGCCACGACGCGGTTCCCCAGGCCGGTCTTTGCGGAAACGGAGTCTCTGCTCCTGATCGCGGGCGGCGCTGCCATCGGCAAGATCGACATCCGCCCCGAGACGTTCAGCGCGCCGAACTTCACGAACCCCAACCCGGACCGGCATGAGATGAGCTTCCTCGGCGGCTGCCCGCCGCTCGCGAGCCACATCTTCCCGAACAGCTCCCGCATCTGCGCGAACGACACCCAGCTCGACCAGACCAAGGTCCGCTTCTCGGACATCTCCCAGGGCATCACGGACTTCTCGGGGCACCAGACTTGGGACCCTTCACCCGGCGGCCCAGGCTTCTTCACGGCGGAGGCTCGTAGCGACTCCATCGTCGCATGCGCCGAGAACACCAACGACATCTGGCTCTTCGGGCGCACGAGCCTTCAGCTTTTCCAGCCCGACGCCGCGACGACCTTCGCGCCCACGGTCACGAGCGAATACGGGCTGCTCGCGCCCTATGGCGTCGTCAAGCACGACGACCGGTTCGTCTTCCTCGACCACCTGACGCGCATCGTCGCGAGCGATGGCGGGCGCAAAGTCGAAGACCTGGGTGGCCCCATCCAGGCGACGCTCGACGGCTACACCACCCCGAGCGACTGCTACGCCTACCGGTTCATCGAGTCCTTTGCGGACTGCCTCTGCTTTCGCTTCGAGGCGGACGAGGAAACGCTCGTGCTGCAGCCCGGAATCGGCTGGAGCAAGTGGGCTCAGCACGACGCGGCGACCGACACGTTCTCTCAATTCCCGGTGCTCTCACACCTCCTCCGCCCCGACGGAGGCCTGAACGTGGTGGGACTCGAAGACGGCACCATCCGAATCCTGTCCTTCGACAACACGACGGACCTCGGAGAAGCCATCGTCGCCTACGTCTCGACGGGATTCGTATCGCGCGAGACGCCGAAGCTCAAGGAATGTCTCGCGGTTTACCTGGAGTTCAAGCGCACGGCGGCGCTGTCCGAGGGCGTCACGTGCTACCTCGAGTATCGCAACGATCTGAGCGAGGAATGGACGACCATCCCCGTCCAACTCGGGGTCGAGGACGGCAACCTGACGCCCACCATCGTGCTGCCCGCGCAGGGCCAGTACCGCCGCCGGCAGTGGCGATTCCGCTTCCCGGACGAGGCCCAGCTCTTTCTCGTAGGCGCCTGGGAAGACTATCAGGAACTGGGCATGTGATAGACTGGAGCTACCAATGGACCCGATGACCCTCGGCTTGATTTTCGCGGCCTCGAACCCCGGCGTTCAGCAGGGCGTGACGAACGTGCTCGGCAAACTCCCAATCGTGGGAGGTCTGTTTGGCAGCGGAGGCCAGACCGACGCAGAGAAGGCGCTCATCCGTCGGCAGCAGCAGATGGCCGAGATGGTGCGGAGGCGACAAGAGCACCAGGCGCTTACCGCGCCGCAGCTCCAGGGCACGGCGCAGCAGATGCTCGCGTTCGACCCGCTCAACCGCGCGATGGCATCGATGCATGGGCCCCAGGCCGCTTTCTCCCCCGAGCAGATGGCGAACATGGTGCGCAACCCGAACCCGATGCCCGGCATCGACGAATGGGCTCAGGGGCGCGAGGGCGCGGGCGGTGTTGGCGGAGAAGTGCGCAGGCAGGCCCAGGAGGCCAACCCGTGGATCGCCAGCAAGCTCGACGACAAGATGCCGAAGCCGGACGAAACGTCACTCGTGAACTACCAGGGCACCGACCCGGCGAAGCGTGGGCTCATCGAAGAGTACATCCGGCAAAAGCAGATGTACGACGAGGCCGAGCGTCGGCGTCGGCAGACCGTGCTCGGCGGCATCCAAAATCCAGGTCCAGGTCCCGCCCCGCTCGGTCCGCGCGCGGCCCCCATGGCCGCGAGGAGGTTCTGATGCCGTTCCTGACAGCCCCCACGACCGGCGGCGTCAAAAACGCTACCAGGTCATCGGCCTCGACATCGACCGCGACGCCGAGCTACTTGGCGCCGACGAGTCCTGCCACGACTCGGCCGGCGCAGACTCAGCCAGCGCCACAGAACTACGCCTTCCTGCCGCCCCCGGCCACTCCGGCGTCAGGCGCGACGCAGGGCACGGCGCCCCGAACCGTCACCAATCCTACCGTCGCCAGCATGCAAATGCCGACCTCGTTCCCGGTGGGCTCGCCCTTCGGTCCTCCGCCTCCACCGACGCAGGCGCCGGGCAACAACATGGTCAACCCCGGCTACACCGAGCAGGCATTCGAGCACGTACAGAACCGGCTCCTCGAAGACCCGAGCCAGGGTCTGCTAATGGACCAGTACAACCAGACGCAGACGCCGAGCACTGGCCAGAACTTTCTGAACCAGAATCTCGGAACGCTGCAGGGCCCAGGTCAGGGCGAGCAGTATTGGAACCAGGTGCAGGGTCAGTTCATGGACCCCTTCGCTGGCGAGCAATTCGCGCGGCAGGCGACGCAGCAGTTCGCGCCCCAAGGTCCCGCGAGCCAGTTCTTCGACCAGGCGCAGCAGCAATACAACCAGTTCACGAACTACCAGGGCACGGGCAACGCGCAGGGTCAGTACGGCGCCAATGCCGCATTCGGCCCGACGCAGGGCGCGCAGTTCTACAACCAGGTCGGCGGCAGCTACGACCAGACCGGGCGCTACACTGACCCGAATCTGTCGGCAGGACAGTACGCGCAAACGCAGCAGGCTTTCGGCGATCTGCCCATTGCGCAGTTCGATCCCTTCTACGACCGGGCGAGCCAGCTGGCGACTCAGAACTACAACCGCCAAGCGGCGGGGCGTGGCGTCTACGGCTCCAGCGAGGCGCTCTCGGGCGTGGGCAACATCATCACCGACATCGAGGCGCAGCGGGCGAATCGCTCCTTCGATGCCGAGATGCAGCGCGAGCAGGCTCTGCAGGGCAGGCAGAACATCCTCGGCAACCAAGCGCGCATGGGTGACGTGTCCAGCATCGCGGGCTTCGGTGCCAACCTGGCGGGACTCGAAACGTTTGGCAACCTCGCACAGATGGCTGGCGACCAGACGCTGCAGCAACAGACCATGCTCGGCAATCAGGCGCAGGGCGCAGACGCCATCGCAAACCAGGTCCAGGGCCTCAACCTCGAAGGCGTCTCCACCTACGGCAACCTCGCGGGGCAGGCGGACTCGGCGGAGACCAACCGCTACTCCGCGACCACGAGCGCGATGAGCGACGCGGACCGGACCGAGCTCGCGCGCACGGGGCTCGGCGCAGACATCGCCTTCCGCACCGACGACTCCAACCGAGCCGACTATCAGGCAGAGGCGGACGTCGCCGCGCGCTCGGCGGGTCTCGACCTCGACCGCAACAGGCTCGGCGCAGACATCGCCAACACCGCAAGCCAGAACGACCTCGCGCGGCTCGGCGCGTTCATGGGCGGCGCCAACATCGCGGAAGGCGACCGCCAGGCGCGGCTCGGCAACTCGATGGACGACACCTTCCGCATGGCGCAGCTCATGGCCGACACCGTCGGCATGGGCATGAACCAGATGTTCGCGATGGACCAGGCGGCCTTCGAGGACATGGTCGAGACGCAGTTGATCCCGCAGATGCAGGCCGCCGGCATGAGTCGGGACGAGCAGAACGCAGCGCGCGAGAACTTCCGCATGGCCTATCAGGTCTACCAGGACCAACGGGACTCGGGCGGCGGTGAGGAGGCCTCGGCGTAATGCCCATCGACACCAGCTCCATGCTCGCTCGGCTGAGCCCGATCGCGCCCATCACCATCAACCCGTCCAGCGGTGGCGGCGGGAGCATGGAGCGTCAGCGCCTGAAGCTCATGCGCGAACAGTTCTCGGAGCAGAAGCGACAGAACCTCGCGCAGGAAGAGCTTCGCCGTCTGGCGGAGGGCAACGAGATGACGCGCGCGAACCTGCTACATCAGCAGGCGCAGCAGAAGATTGCCGCCGAGCAGGCTGCCGCCCGGAAGAAGGCGAAGACCGAGGGCATGGCGGAGTTCACGAAGCTCGCCGGCTCGGGCGACATCGAAGGCGCTCGCGCGATGGTTCCCTACCTGGCCTCCGTCGGGCAGGGCGTGGAGCTGCTCGGCGAAGAGGGCGGCTTGCCCTCGTTCCGCATGTTCGACCTGGACGACCAGGGCAACGAGGTTCAGGCGCCCGATCCGGGCATCGGGTACCCCACGGACGAGAGCGGTAGCCTCGACGCGCCCCCCGGCATTCAGACGACCGAGGAAGCGTTCCGTCGCGCTCAAAATGCGACCGCGTTCGCCGATGAGACGGGCCGCCCCTCGCGTGGCCCCGACGAGCCCGACTACACGGGCGCCGTCCCGCGTAACGTGATCGACACGGGCGCGATGGCGATGGCCACCCGGGCCCGGCTCGCGCCCATGCTAGGCAACCTCATCCAGGCTTACCCGGACGCCGTTGGTCCGGACCCCGATGCGTACCGGCGAAGCGCAGAGTCGACTGCTCGGGCCGTGGCCGACAGCGGTATTCCCGCGCTCAAGGCGCTCGACCAGTACAAGTCACTGCGCGGCGGCGCCGACAGCATCATCCAGTCGCAAATCGAGGCCGGCGCCCAGCAGGGACGCTTCGAGCAGCAGATGGACCAGCGCGGCAAGGCCATGGACCAGCGTCTCATCGCGCAGGGTGAGGACAAGGCGCGCAAGTCCTTCGCCGACACGGGCGTCAAGACTTCGCTCGATATCGTCCGCATCTCTCAGCAGATCGAAGACCTGCTCACGAACGACGACCCGCTGGATGACACACAGACGGCGACCCTCATCACCGAGCTGTCGCGCACCAAGGGCTCTCAGTCCGACAAGGACGTGGCGCGCGCGCTTGGTCTCGATGCCGCGAGCACCCTCGACCAAATCATCGCCTTCATCCAAAAGAAGGCTGTCGGCGGGTTCAGCCGCAAGCAGCGTGAATCGCTCATCGGGTTCGCCAAGTCTGCGCGCGACGTGGAGAAGCGGGTCGCGACCGACTGGCTCTCGAACGTCGACGCCGCGGTCTCCGGCCCCGACATGGATCGCAACGTCGCCGTTGGCTGGGAGCGCTACCGCGACTCGGTCGTGCCGAAGTGGCTGCGGGACGAGTACAAGTCGACGCGCGAGAAGAAGCAGGCGGACGCTACCACCGGCGCGAGCCCGATCCCAGATACGGCCCGTATCGCGCGCGTTCACAACAACCCCGGCAACCTCAAGTACGCCGAGCAGACCGGCGCCACCCAAGGCGAGGCGGCCTCCGACGGCGGGCACTGGGCGAAGTTCGAGACGTTCGAGGAGGGCCTCGAGGCGCTCAAGGGCCAGATCCAGAAGGACGCAAAGCGCGGGCTCACCGTCGAGCAGTTCGTCACCAAGTACGCGCCGCCCGGCTCGAACGACACCGCCAAGTACATCGCCGATGCGGTGAAGGCGCTCGGCGCCAGTGCGGGGCAGAAGCTGTCCGAGCTCGACGTCGAGAAGGTCGTCGCGTTCGTCGCCCGCAAGGAGAGCGGAACGGAAGTGACCAAGAAGCCCGAGGCGCCCTCCAAGGTCGACGCCGACGTGCTCGATATCCTCAACCGGAGCGGGTACTGATGCCGAACCTCAGCGAGCAGGATTACCTCAAGCTCAAGACGCTCGTCTCCTCCCCCGACTCGGGCATCTCCGACGCGGTGCGTGAGCGCGCGCTGGCGGCGATCGACGGCTACCAGCAGCAGTACGAGACCGGCATGCGCGGCGGCGTCTCGGAAGAGCAGGCCCTCGCGATGGGCCCCGAGTCGCCCCCGAACGACCTGGTTTCGCGCCTGAACCCCTCGCTTCCGCTCATCCCCCAGGCGCTCGCGGTCCAGCCGGCGACGACGCACCCCGGAGGCGACGAGGCGGCCCAGAACGAATGGCTCGCGGGCGGCGGCGCGAACTCGAAAGGCACCGTCTTCGTCTACGAGCCTCCGCTGGATGCGGCGAAGCAGGAGCTGCTCGCCAACCCGCAGATCGCGACGACCCTGTTCCCCAACGTGGGCCAGCCCTTTACGGCCGAGGAGATCGCGGGCCTCTCGAAGGACAACGAAATCTATCAGGCGTATGCCGACCACAAATGGCGCCAGTACGCCGAGCAGGCCGCCAAGGACGGCAAGACCGCGTATCGCTACTCCAAGGCGCCGTGGCTCCACTCGGGCGACGGCATGAGCCGGCTCGGGTCCTTCGGTACCAAACTGCTCGGGTCCATCCCGGAAGCGTCGGGCGCGGCGGCAGCGGCGGTCATGGGCGTGGACGATGCGACGTTCTTCGGCGCCGGCAGGGCGGTGGCTGGTGCCACCGAGGAGCCAGGAGCGCCTCCCGTCGCGGGACAGCGCAAGGAAGGCCTGCCGGACTTCGTAGGGCTCGGTTCGGGCTCCACCGAGGAGACCATCGAAGAGAACCCCGGCGCGTTCACGGGCGGGCAGGTCCTCGGCATGCTCAAGGGTTGGGGCCCGGCGGACAGCCTCTGGAACTTCGTCCGCAGCGGCGGGCAATCGGCGGCGGCTCGTGCCGGCGGGGGCCTCGGAGGGCTCGCCGCGCGCACCGCTGCGGGCGCTGGCGCCGCTTCCGTGGCCGCGACAGCCGAGGAGGGCATCAAGGGACTGGTCGCCGGGGAAGGCCTCCCAGGGGCCGCCCAGCGCGCGGAGAACAGCCTTCTATCCCCATTCGCCCCCCTGATGGGCGGAGCCGGAGAGATGCTGGGGTCCGCTGCACGCGTCGCGGGCGAAGCGACCCGGCACGGCGGCAGGTACGGCGGAGCTCCCGGGCGCCTCGAGGCGATGGGCGTCGAGTTCAAGCTGGGCGGGCCCACAACCCCCGCCGGTGCTGCCGACGCTGTCCGCATGGGGCGCGAGAAGGACGTTTCCCCACAGGACGTGCGCGCCAAAGAGCTCGCGCCGAAGCTCGAGGAGGGAGCGAGCGCCATCCGCTCCGAGCGCGCGAAGGCCATCGGCGAGCAGAACGAGCAGTTCTATAACTCGCGCGAGGGGCAACTGCTGCTGCCGGTATCGAACGTGCTCGAGACGACGGCGAGCAAGCTGCGGTCCCAGTACCAGCGCGACGGGCAGCGCATGAAGCCGATCGCGGGCGCAGGCCAGAAGCTCCACAAGTTCAAGGCCATCCTGAACGAGAACATCGGCACGGTTTCGCTCGAGCCCGTCGAGGGAGCCATCGAGCTATCGACCGAAGAGGCCGGCAAGTTCCTGTCCACGCGCTGGAAGCGCAAGCTCATCCCGGATACGCCACCCCCGAAGGGTGGAGGCGGCGGGGGCGGTGCGCGCGAGGTCGACCTGGGCAGCGGAGGCGACGCTCCCGATCTGGCCCGTCCCGAGCAGGGCACGATGGACGTGCGAGCCGAGGATATCGAGGACGTGGGAGAGGCGTCCGCCGGGACCGTCCCTCAGAACTCCGACACGCCCGCCGCGTCAGTGGCACCCGACCCATCTCCGCCGGGACGCGGCACGCCGACCCGCCAGACCCCCGCGCGGAACGCCGACATCCGGGAGTACGGCGAAGCGATGGAACCCGGCCGCGAAGCGCGGGCGGCCGAGGCTGGGCGGCTTGCGAAGCTGGCCAAGGACCACGGGCTGACCGCTGCAGGCGCCACGACTGCCGCGGCTCTCGGCGACGAAGAGGATGCGGGCACCGCAGCTGCGGCGGCAGGGTTCGTCTCGGCGCTCCGGAAGAAGGGCGCGGGCAAAGTCTACATCGTGCCGCGGCGCTCCAACGCTCGCGACCACGAGACCCTCATCCACAACTACAACCCCGAGATCCCGATGCGGGACAAGAACGGGGCCGAGACCACGTACCTCGACCGCGACCTGGCCGACATTCGAGACGCTGCCTACCGCGACCGCGACGCGCGCCCCATGGGTGGGCAGGCTGGCGGCTGGAGCGAATCGCAGCGCAAGGCCCGCGAGGCTCTGCGCGAGGCCGAGGACATTCAGAAGCGCGTGGGGCGCGGCGACAGGGCATTCGGGCAGGTCGTGGACTTCGCGACCCAGCACCCGGGGCAAATGCTGAACAAGGAGGCGCTCGAAGCCGCCGCGCAGCGCTCGGGCGTGCGTGAGCAACTCGACGCCGTGCGCGCGCTCGACCCTTGGCGCTACCTGCAGAACAACATCACCTACGGGCGCAACGACAGCGGCCGCCCGAGCATCCGCAGTAGCGTGACGGACGCTGCGTACCTGCGCGCCGGCTACCCAGCGGTCAAGCGCCTGGAGAACCCCAAGGGCATGACCCGGGGCGGCAAGCTGGGCAGATTCAGCCTCCTACGAGGCAACGGTCTCGCGATCGAGGAAGAGGAGCAAGAGCCATGAACGGACAGACCATTCTCGCATACACCGGAGGCACGCCCACCGTAACGGGCACGGTGACCCTGTTTGACTCGAGCACGGCCTTCCCCGGAGGAGCTTTCCACCTGCTCGGGCAGCAGTGGTACCAGTACACGATCGCGATCGGCAGTGCCGGAGACACCGGAACCGGCACCGTCACGGGTCAGTTCTCGGACGACAAGGGCGTGACCTGGACCACTTTCTACACGGCGACGAGCGCAGATGGCGCAGCGGCCACGCCAGCCGTCAACGAGGACGAGGTCTACGTCGGCATGTTCAAGGACGTCCGGTTCCAATACACGAACGCCGTCGAGGTGCCGACCGTGTTCAAGGTGAGCCACTCCCTCAACAGCCACAAGGCAACGAGCAAAGTCACGGCGAATGACGTGCTCGTCAACTCCGGATTGGCGACGTCAGCCTAATGGCGCTCTCTCTCGGCTCCGACGCGCGCGCCGCATCTCTGGACGGGTTCGACGGGTTCGTCAACACCGGCGCAGGCACGGCGACGCTCACCGTCTACCAGACGAACACTTCGCTCGCGGTCTTCAACCTGAACAGCACGGCGTTCGGCGCGGCCGTCGCGGGGAGCCTGGCGCTCGCGTCGGTGCCCATCAGCTCGACGGGAACCGAGGTCGCGGGCAAGGCGAACCGCTTCGTCATCGTGAGCCGCGACAGCGACACCTGCCTGTCCGGCACCATCGGCGCAATCGGCAGCGGCGCGGACATCGAGACCGAAAACCTGACCGTGACCGCTGCGCTCACGCAGACCCTCAACTCGTTCGTGCTGCGCATGGCGTCTGACGGGTCCCTTTCCGTGGAGGCGAGTCTGACCCTCGTATGAGCTACCACATCGGCTCGAAACTGCCGTTCTCGGTGCACTTCGAGGACGCCGCTGGCGCGGACGCGGACCCGACCACCGTGCGCTTCTTCCTGCGCGAGGAGGTCGATGGCACCGAGCGCGAGTGGACCTTCAACGCATCGGCGGTTGAGGGCACGCACTACCCCACCGGCACGAACCCCATCGTGAAGGACTCGACGGGCGACTACAGCCTGTCCTACATCGCGCGCAAAACCGAGCGCCACTCGGGCGTGTGGATCGGCAACGGCAGCGTGTTTCACGTGAAAAAAGAGACGTTCCTCGTGAGGCACACGGACGTCGCCGCCATCGACAACCCATGAGCCATGTCCTGTAACGGTCGCCAGCTGACACAGGCCGAGCTCGAGGCGGGCTTCGCCAAGCAGCGCACGGGCATCGTCCGCGGCATCCGACCGTTCACGCAGGAGGCGACGCCCGAGAACATCGCGGCCTACCTGAACGACCAGGTGTTCCCCCTGCTGCAGCAGGCGCGGCAGAAGGTCAACGACGTCTACCTCCAGGTCACGGACAACGCGCCGAGCGCGAATCCGCTGAGCTACTACTTCTCGACGGAGACAGGCGCCGCCGACCCCACCGCGGGGCGCATGCGCCTGAACCAGGCGACCCAGGACACGGCGACAACCATTCGCGTTTCGCAGAGTAACGGGCGCCTGGTGGACGTGGCTCCATGGCTGGACGTGATGGCGGGCAGCGCGACCGAGCCGCTCGGCGTTTTGACGCTATCGGACGCCATCAACCCCGGCCGCTTCATTCGCTTCGACCTGGACACCATGACGGACCAGGGCGCGTACTGGGAGCTGGGCGTAACGCCCATCGAGTCGAGCCACGACAGCCCGTTCGTGGAGGGCGAGGCGCTGGTGGCGAGCTTCGTCCCGGGCGTGGCGAGCGGAGGGGGTACCGGCGGCGGCGCGATTGTGCCGCCAGGTTCCTTCGGCGACCAGCCGGAAGGCACCCTGCTCGGGCAGCTGTACGACGACACCGACTCGCCCGCCGAAGCCTGGACCGTGGATAGCCTGGCGGGCGATGGCCTAGAGGCTACCACCGGCATCGGTTCAGAGGCGTCGCCGTTCCCGGAAGTCATCTCGATGACGTCGTTCTCCAACTCGACGAGCGCGACGTCGGCCGTTATCACGCTGCCCGCTGCCCGCCAGGAGCGGGACCGCATCATCATCGTCATCAACGCGCAATGCGGCAGCGTCGCGCAGGACTTCAGCGCGGTCACCGGCTGGACCGAGGTCGCCAACAAGAACACGGCCATCGCGGGCGGATCCGCGGTGTTCGAGCGCATCATCGCAGATGGCGAGACGCTCGCCGACACCGTCACCATCGGCTACACGCAGACCGGTGGCAACATGGGATATGTGCTACTCATCCGCGGCGGCCATCTGACGCAGACATCCGCTGTGGTCTCCGAGGTCAGCAACTCTAGCGTCGCGACGATCGACCCGGCGCCTCTGTTCCCGGCCTTCGGCGAGGCCAACACATTGTGGATTAGCGCGCTCGCTCTCACGCTCGACACGGCGGTCGGGAG
>Ga0196963_10000963_pt1 | contig 21665 bp, 24 predicted proteins | sample S1_5metaG_FD_148600 | JGI IMG/M metagenome (GOLD analysis project Ga0196963, IMG submission 148600) | Soil microbial communities from Anza Borrego desert, Southern California, United States - S1_5 | ecosystem: Environmental > Terrestrial > Soil > Desert | place: USA: California | collected... | reverse complement strand
TGTGCGTGCCGTTGCAGCGCAAGGGCGAGCTGATCGGCGTCGTCTACCTCGAGCACGAACTCTCGCGCGGCGTGTTCAATCCGGCGCGGGCGCGGGCGATCGAAATGCTCTGCGCGCAGGCGGCGATCGCCGTCGAGAACGCGCGTCTGTACGACCAATTGCGCGGCGCGCTGCAGCGCCAGGTCGAACTGACCGGCGCGCACGCGCGCTTCGTGCCGCACCAGTTCCTGGAGACGCTCGGCCGGCGCGAGATCACCGACGTCGCGCTCGGCGATCACAGCCGCATCGAGGCCTCGGTGCTGTTTTCCGATCTGCGCGGCTTCACCGGCTTGATCGAGCAGCTCGATCCGCATGCCGCGATCGAGTTCATCAACGCCTATCTGGCGCAGATGGAGCCGGCGATCCAGGCGGCATCCGGTTTCGTCGATTCCTATGTCGGCGACGGCATCATGGCGGTATTCCCGAAAGGCGCGGACTCGGCCGTTGCCGCCGCGGTGGACATGCAGCGTCGGCTCGAGCGCTGGAATCGCGCGCGCCAGGACGATCTCGGCGCCGTGCGCATGGGCATCGGCATCGCCAGCGGCGAGATCATGCTCGGAACGATCGGTTCGCCCGGGCGGATCAAATGCGGCGTGATCGGCGACAGCGTCAATCTCGCCTCGCGTGTGGAGGGGCTGACCAAACAGTATCGGCTGTCGCTGCTGATCACCGACGGCACCTACGCCCGCCTGCAGCACCCCGAGCGCTTCCTGATCCGCGAGGTCGATTGCGTGAAGGTGGTCGGTCGGCAGCAGCCGGTGCGGCTGTACGAGGTGTTCGATGCCGATCCCGACCGACTGAAGTCGGAAAAGCTCGGCAGCCGCGATGCGCTGGCCAACGCGCTCGCCGCCTATCGCGCCGGTGACCTGGTCCGTGCGCTGACCTTGTTCGAACTATGCGCGGCGAACGCGCCGGCGGACCCGCTGATTCCGCTATACCGGCAGCGCTGCCGCGATTACCTCGCCCATGTCGGGCCGAGCTGGGATGGGGTGGAGAAGTTGCTGCAGAAGTGAAACCGGGCCCAGGAACCCCGGTCCCGGTAGAATTCACGGATGTTTGCCTCCATTCCCGAGCTCCTCGAAGACATCCGCGCCGGTCGCATGGTCGTCATCGTCGATGACGAAGACCGTGAGAACGAAGGCGACCTGATCATGGCGGCCGAGCTGACCCGGCCGCAGGACATCAACTTCATGGTCACCCATGCGCGCGGCCTGGTGTGCCTGTCGCTGACCCGCGAGCGCTGTCGCCAACTTGGCCTCGGGCCGATGGTCGAGCACAACCGTTCGCCGCACCACACCAATTTCACCGTGTCGATCGAGGCGGCGCAGGGCGTCACCACCGGCATCTCGGCCTATGACCGCGCGCATACGATCCGCACCGCGGTACGCCCGGACGCGAAGCCGGAGGACCTGGTCCGTCCCGGTCATATCTTTCCGCTGATGGCGCAGCCGGGCGGCGTGCTGACTCGCGCCGGGCATACCGAGGCGGCCAGCGATTTGGCGTTGCTGGCGGGATTGGAGCCCGCCGGCGTGCTGGTCGAGATCCTCAATCCGGATGGCAGCATGGCGCGCCGGCCGGAACTGGAAGTGTTCGCCCGCGAGCATGGGCTGAAGATGGGCTCGATCGCCGAGCTGATCCGCTATCGACTCAGCACCGAGAAGACCGTCGAACGCGTCGACGAGCGCGACGTGGACACCAGCTTCGGCACGTTCCGTCTCGTCACCTATCGCGATCGCCTGACGCGCGAGTTGCACTTCGCCCTGGTCCATGGCGAGATCCAGGCCGAACGGCCGATCAGCGTGCGCGTTCAGGCCAAGGATCTGCTCTCCGATGGCCTGCAGTTGCGCCGCGCCGACCTCGGCCTGCCGCTGGCCGATGCGATCGCACGCGTCGCGCAGGCACCGGCCGGCATCGTCGTCGTGCTGGCCGAGCGCAATGACCCCGAAGCCTTGCTGGCGCGCCTGATGGGGCAGGCGGGCGAGCGCGACGATGCCCAGGAATGGCGCCGCAACGGTGTCGGCGCGCAGATCCTTGCCGACCTCGGCGCGCGCCGGCTGCGCGTCATCGGCACGCCGCGCAAGCACGTGGCCCTGGGTGGGTTCGGCTTGGAAGTGGTGGAGTACCTTTAGGGCGGGGGATCCCCACTAGCCTTAAACTGTCGTACGTCCCTCCGCCTGCATTGCCCGAATGAGCCATTACGAAGGCGACCTCCGCGTCGCCGCCGACGCGCGTTTCGCGATCGTCGCCAGCCGCTGGAATCCGCGCATCGTCGACGCCCTGGTCGACGGCGCGCGGCGTACGTTCACTAGCAATGGCGTGGAACCGGCCGCGCTCGACGTGGTGCGGGTGCCGGGCGCGTGGGAGATTCCGCTCGCCTGCGAGCGGCTGGCGCGCGCAGGCAAGCACCAGGCGCTGGTGGCGCTGGGTTGTGTCGTGCGCGGCGATACCCGGCACTATGAGCATGTCGCCGACCGCTGTGCGGAAGGCTTGATGGACGTTGCCTTGCGCCATGGCCTGCCGGTCGCCAATGGCGTACTGGCGGTGGAGCGGCACGAGGACGCCGAGGCGCGCGCCGGTGGCGCGCATGGCAACAAAGGCGAGGAAGCCGCGCTGGCGGCGTTGGAGATGGCGAACTTGATCGAGCAACTGGCATGAAGCAGGGCCCAAAGCGCAGCGATGGCATCGATCCGGTCGCCCGTTCGCGGGCGAGGCGCCGCGCGCTGCAGGCGATCTACGCCTGGCAGATGTCGGGCGGCAGCATGAGTCGGGTGATCGAGCAGTTCCAGCACGAACAGGAAATGGAAGTGGCGGATCTCGCCTACTTCGAGGACCTGCTGCATGGCATCGAGCAGCATGTGGCCGATATCGACGCGGCACTGACGCCGTATCTCGACCGCGGCATCGAGCAGGTCGATCCGATCGAGCGCGGCGTGCTGCGCCTGGCGACGTACGAGCTGCGTTATCGACTGGATGTGCCGTACCGCGTCGTGCTGAACGAGGCGATCGAGACCACCAAACGCTTCGGCGCCGAGCACGGGCACACCTATGTCAACGGTGTGCTGGACAAGGCCTGCGCGGACTGGCGTGCGGCCGAGCTGACCGCCCGGGCGAAGCGCTGAGCCGTGGAATTCGCGTTGATCGACCGCATCCGCGCGCGCATCCAGCCGCGTCGCGACGTGCGCCTCGGTATCGGCGACGATGCCGCCCTGCTGGCGGTGCCGACGGGACAACTGCTGGCGGTGAGCATGGATACGCTCAACGTCGGCGTGCATTTCCATGCCGAGGTCGGTCCGGCTGCGCTCGGGCACAAGGTGCTTGCGGTGAATCTCAGCGATCTCGCCGCGATGGGCGCGGAGCCGGCCTGGTGCACGCTGGCGCTGTCGTTGCCGGATGCCGACGCCGCCTGGCTCGACGCCTTCCTCGATGGCTTCTGCGCGCTGGCCGACGCGCATCGCGTCACGCTGGTCGGCGGCGATACCACACGCGGGCCGCTGTCGATCAGCGTGACGGTGCATGGTTTCGTGCCATCCGGGCAGGCGCTGCGTCGTGATGCCGCGCGTGTCGGCGACGACATCTGGCTGACCGGCAGCAGTGGTGATGCCGCCGCCGCCCTGGCGGGTATCGCCGATCCGGCACTGCGCGAGCGGCTCGATCGGCCGACGCCGCGCATCCAGGCCGGCCTCGCGCTGCGGCGCCGCGCACATGCCTGCATCGATGTCTCGGATGGCCTGCTCGCCGATCTCGGCCATGTGCTGAGCGCCAGCGGCGTCGCTGCCGAGATCGAGCTCGCGGCGCTGCCCGTTTCGCCGGCGCTGTCCGCCGTGTCCGATCAATCCCGGCGTTGGCAATGGCAGCTCGCCGGCGGTGACGACTACGAACTGCTGTTCACCGCGGCCGAGCGTGATCGCGACAGCATCGCCGCGGCTCTCGCCGCGGTTCAGACGCCGGCTGCACGCATCGGTCGCATCGTCGCTGGCGCCGGCTGCCGCGTGCTGCGGCCGGATGGCGGCGAATGGCAGCCGTCGCGTCTCGGGTATGAACATTTCGCCGCTGATGCAGCGTAACGCGGCGTTCTGGCTGGCCTCCGGCTTCGGCGTCGGGCTTGCGCCCAAGGCACCCGGCACGGTCGGCAGCATCGTTGCCTTGCTGCCCTGGTTGGCGCTGCGCGAACTGCCGTTGCCGGCCTATCTCGCCGCCGTCCTGCTCACGTTCGCGGTGGGCGTTTGGGCAGCGAGTCAGGTCATTGCCCAGCTCAAGGTCGATGACCCGGGCGTCGTCGTGCTCGACGAATGGGTCGGCCTATGGCTGGCGCTGACCCTTGCACCACCCGGTTGGCTCTGGCCGTTGCTCGGCCTCGTGCTGTTCCGCCTGTTCGACATCGTCAAACCTTGGCCGGTGAGTTGGGCCGACACGCATCTTAGCGGCGGCTTCGGTGCGATGTTCGATGACGCGCTGGCCGGGGTCTATGCCTTTCTTGCCCTGCAGCTGCTGGCCTGGTTCGCAACGTAGGCGCGCGAACAAGATGCCCGCGTCCGAACATGTCGTCTGCGACAACTGCAAGGCGCGCACTTGGCGATTGATGCGCTGGTTGTCCGCTGGCCTGTGCCTGCGCTGTGCGGCGCGATGGCGACATTTCTCCAGGTCAGCGCGGGTGCTGGCGGACCCATCGCAATGGTCCGAGTCGAGCAAGCGCTCGCGCTCGTACGAGCCTTCAGCGACGATTTATTACTACGACGAGTTCTACTGGTGCCGCGCCTGCGGGCGGCCGAGTGTGTTCTCCGCGCAGGATCAGAAACATGCGTTCGAGGTGGAGAAGCGCTACATCCACTCGACCCGCGTGCTCTGCGATCCGTGCTACCTCGCGCGGAAAGCGGTCAGGCAGCGAGCTTGAAGCGCGTGCCTCGATGGAGGCACGCGTTCGCGGGGACGAGCCTGCCGCGTTGGATTGAGCGACAAGTAGGGAGCAGTGCGCGATGGTGCGGATTCCGCTGCCAGTGGGCTCGGCGGCTCGCGCCATCGCTTACCTGTGCCGCGGCTCAGCGCGGGTTGCCGGTCGTCGGCACGTTGGTCTGCGGGGCCGCCGACGTCGATTGCAGCGGGCCGACGTCGACGCTGCCGGTCGGCGGGTTCTTCCAGGTATCGTCTTGCCATGCCCAGTACGCTTCCGGCTGCCAGAACTCCTCGCGGTAGAAGTTCTCGCCGGTGATCGTCTGCGTGCCGCTTGGTGTCGGGATTTCGATCCGGAGCGCGCCGACCATGCCGACACGCGAGCCGGTCATCTCGCGCACGCCGCGGCGCAGCTTGGCCTCGAGCCTTGGCTTGGCGACGTCGTCGCCATACTCGGCGTAGATCTTCTGGCCTTCCTCGATCGCGCGTTGCTGCTCCTCCGGGCTCAACTGCGCCCAGATCTTTTCGCGCTGGACCAAAAAGTGGCGGTAGCCGCGTTCGGCGGCGAGGTCCATCCAGGCATAGGCCAACGCCCGATCGGCGGCCGTGCCCTGACCCTCGAGAAGCATCTGCGCGACCATTGCCTGCGAAGGTTTGTCGGCATAACGCGCGGCATGGAGGAAATGCCGGAAGGCGTCGCGGTACTGGCCCTTGTCGTACGCGTACAGTCCCTCGCCGCGCCAGCGCAGATCGGGGTGGTGGCTGAGAAACGCGCTGCTCTGCATGACGATTTCGTCGGCGACCTTGCGCTTGGAGGGCGGTTCGGTTGCCGTGGCAGCCTGGCCCAACGACAGGCCGATCAGCGTGGACAGGACAGCGGCGCGGAACAGCATGGCGACTCCCGGAGGTATGAACGTGCAGCGCAACTATGGGCATGTTGCGCAGGCCGCTCATGGGCTGATCGTCATGCCCGCGGGCATTTGATGGACTTGGCGGCTTGGTCTTGCCCGAGGCGGGTGCACCGTGAGGGCGGCGCTCACCGGTGCCGGTCAGCACCGACTACGCCGGCGCCCGGCATACCACGTCGCTACCGGCTAGTCGATGCTGCCTAACCGAACGGTGATCCGACCGCCGAGCAGGGCGGCCAACTCGCCCCATTCCACATGCGCGGCATCTTGGTATTTATCCTGCTGAAGGCGCAGCAGGCGGCCGACGCGCTCGGTTGGGTCAACGATCAGGTACTCCGGTACGCCGCTGGCCTCGTACAGCCACCACTTGCGCGTGACATCCTTGCCGGCCGTGCTCGGCGAAAGGATTTCGACGACGAGGTCGGGCGAGCCCTCAACACCGCGGGCGTTGAGCCTGGCTGCGTCGCAGACCACGACGATGTCGGGCTGGACTACGTTATCGCCGAGAAAGACGTCGACGGGCGCGGCGAAGACCTCGCAGCCGCCCTGGCCCGTGCGGCTGCGTGCCTCGCTGAGCGCATTGAAAATCGCGCCGAATAGCGTCCCGGAAGCGCGCTGGTGCTCGATGCCCGGCGCGGGCGTCATGTCGTACGCCACGCCGTGGATGAGTTCCCAGCGACCTTCCCAATGCCGCCACTCGTCCAACGTGTGTCCGGCGGACTTGGCTTGCGGCACTGCCATGGACTCGCTCCCGGTTGGATGCCTCGATTCTAAACCGGGCCGCTCAGGCCAAGACCTGCGCCACCTGCTCGCGCAGCACCGGCACCAACTCGGCTTCGAACCACGGGTTGTTCTTCAGCCATAGTTGGTTGCGTGGGCTCGGATGCGGCATCGGCAGGAACCGCGGCAGGTATTCGCTGAAGGCCTGCACGGTATCGGTCAGTGTCTTCTTGCGTTTGTCGCCGAGGAAGTAGGCCTGCGCGTAGTGACCTATCAGCAGGGTCAAGCGGACGTTGGGCAGCAGCGGTAGCAGGCGTGGATGCCAGGTGGCCGAACATTCCGGGCGCGGCGGCAGGTCGCCGGCCTCGCCGCGGCCGGGATAACAGAAGCCCATCGGCACGATCGCGATGTTGCGCTCGTTGTAGAACGCCTCGCGCTCGATGCTGAGCCAATGGCGCAGGCGGATGCCCGAGGCGTCGTTCCACGGAATGCCGGATTCGTGCACGCGCGTGCCGGGCGCCTGGCCGACGATCAGCAGCTTGGCGCTGACCGCCGCGCGCAGGATCGGACGGGCGCCGAGCGGCAGATGGGCCTCGCATAGGCGGCAGGCGCGGATCTCGTGCAGTAGGCGGGATAGGGCTTGCGCTTGGCTCATGGCAACAGTTTGCCCGGGTTGAGGATGCCGGCCGGATCGAACTCGGCCTTGATCGCGCGCATCAGCTCGAGCGTCACCGGATCCAGCGCCTGGCGCATGAACTCGCGTTTGGCGAGGCCGATGCCATGCTCGCCCGACAGCGTACCGCCGAGCGCGAGCACGGCGGCGAATACCTCGCCGAGGCAGTCCTCGGCAGCCTGGGCTTGACGCGCATCGCTGCGGTCGAACAGCAGATTGACATGCAGATTGCCGTTGCCGGCATGGCCGAAACAGACGATCGGGATCGTGTATCGCGCGGACAGCGCCTGCACGCGCTCGATCAGCGCCGGCACCTGGCTGACCGGCACCACGACATCCTCGTTGATCTTGTCCGGCGCCACCGAACGCAACGCGGGCGATAACGCTTTGCGAGCCGCCCACAGCGCGTCGAGCTCGGCGGCATCCTGCGCGACGGCCCATTCGATCAGCCCGGGGCCATTCGCCGCGGCTTGCAATGCCCTGACCGCATCATCCAGCGCATCGCGGCGGCCGTCGGCATCGATCAGCAGCAGCGCGCGGGTGGCTTCGGGCAGCGCGACGCCGCGCGCGCGAACCAATTCCACTGCGCGCGCATCCATGAACTCCAACGCGGCCGGCACCACCGGCTGCGCCATCAAGCGGGCGACCGCGGCGGCGGCGGTATCGATGCTGGCGTACAGCGCGCGCATGCCGCGCCGGGCCTCGGGCAGCGGCGTGAGGCGTAGCGTCGCCTCGGTGATCAACGCCAGCGTGCCTTCGCTGCCGGCGATCAATCGGGTCAGGTCGAAGCCGGTGCTGTTCTTGGTGACTGCCGCGCCGCAGGTGAACGCGCGGCCGCGGCCGTCGACCGCACGCAGCGCGAGCAGGTTGTCGCGCGCCGCGCCGTACTTCACCGTGCGCGGTCCGCCGGCGTTGCAGGCGAGATTGCCGCCGACCGTCGAATACGGCGCCGAGGTCGGATCCGGCGCCCAGAAGAAGCCGTGCGGCGCCAGCGCGGCCTGCAGCTCGCCGTTGAGCACGCCGGGCTCGACCACGGCGTAACGGTCGGCCGAATTGATGGTGAGGATGCGCTGCATCCGCTCGCAGCTCAGCACCACGCCGCCCTGCGCGGCGATGCTGGCGCCGGTGGTATTGCTGCCACGGCCGCGCGCGGTCAGCGGCACGCGGTGTTCGAAGCAGATAGCGACCACGGCCTGTACTTGCGCTGCCGTTTCCGGCAGGGCGACCGCGTCCGGCAGTCCTTCGCGTTTGGAGTTGTCGGTGGCGTAGACGAGGCGCTCACCGGGCCCGGTCAGCAGCGCGCCGGGCGGCAGCGCCGCGCGCAGCTGATCGAGGAACACCGCTGGCAGGTTCATGCATCGACCTGGAACGCGTCGCGGATCCACTCCACGCGCGCGCCGTCGATCGCGATGACATCGAAGCGGCAGGGGCGGTTGGCCCAGCGCGGATGTTCGGCGAGGAAGCAGGCCGCCGCACGCGCGATGCGCGAGCGCTTGGTTGGGGTGATCGACGCCGCGGCACCGCCGAAATCCTGCGGCTCGCGGTAGCGCACCTCGACGAACACGAGCTGCGCGCCATCCTCCATCACCAGATCGAGTTCGCCGACCCGGTAGCGCACGTTGGCGGCGAAAAAACGCAGCCCGGCGCGAGTCAGGTACGCCCGCGCCTGCGCCTCGCGGGCATCGCCCTCAGCCTTGCGGCTGACCATCCGGTACCAAGGTGCCCGGCAGCACCGGTCGCGGCCGGCCGTTCTGGAACACGGCGATGCCAGGTTCGCGCTGCGCTTCGCCGAACTCGTCGATGCTGAGCATGCCGGTCGCACCGGGCATCGCCATGTCCGGGTCGTTGCCGCGACGCTGTTGCAGCAGGCGCCAGGCATCCATGCCGAATGCGAACAGCCGCGCGGCCGGGCCGCGGGCGGTGTCCAGGCTGCGCGCGAGCTGTTGCCGCGACGGCAGGCCGGGCGTCTCGCCGATCAGCCACGGCGCGTCGCAGAATTCGACACCGGTCAGTTCGCGGTCCAGGCGCGGGTCTTCGCCGCCGGCATTGAGCAAGGACGTGCCGAGCATCGGTGTCTCCGACAGGCCGAACAGCTTGAGCTGCGGCACCAGCAGGCGTGCTGCCGGCGCGCGTACGGCAAGGAACACCGCGTCGAAGCCGGGGTCATGCGGCTGGGTCAGGTCGTTCGGACGCGAGGTCGGCAGACCGGCGGCCTGCAACGCGCTGCGAATGACCGGCAGGAAATCGATCGCCTTCTCGTCGACCATGACCAGGCCGCGCACCTGTCCGCCGCTGCGCTCGTAGCGCAGGCGGAAGCCGCCCAGCGCACGCTGTGCGGCGTCGTCGCTCGAGGCGACGATCAGCACGCGCTGTTGGCCGCGCTGCTGCAATAGCGCGGCCACGGCGGCGCCCTCGTCCTCTGGCGACAGCGCGAACGTCGTATGACCCGGCGGTACCGGCGTATTGCTGCGATTGAGCGCCAGCACCGGCACGCGCAGGTCCGATTCGTTGAGCAGCGCGGTGACGGCTTCGCGGGTCAATGGGCCGACCACTTCGCTGGCGCCGGCGGCGACCGCGCGGCGATACGCCTCGATGGCGCCGGCCGGATCGTCGCCGCTGTCGATCAATTCGATTTCCGCATCGAGGTCGCCGCTGGCGAAGCGTGCGCTGATGAATCCGTCGCGCACCGAATTTGCAGCCGCACGCAACGGACCGCTGGCCGGCAGCAGCAGCGCGATGCGCCGGGTCGGCGGCAACGCCGTCGGTGGCGGCAGCTCGTCGCGTTGCGAGATCTGCTCCTGCGGGCGCAGCAGGTTCGGCGGAATGCTGAAGCCACGCGCGGTCAGCGCGCGCATGGCGTACGGCCGCAGCGGATCGCTGTCGCGCAGCGCGCTTGCGCCGGCTTTCAGGCGACTGTCGCGGGTGGCGGACAGCAGATCACGGATGCGGCGTACATTCTCGGCCTTGTCCGGGCCGCGCAGCAGCTCGCCGAGCTGGGCGAACACCTGCGCCGCGGCGAACGGATCGGTGCGCTGCAGCGCGCGACCGCGCAATTCCAGCGCGCGCTCGCGATAGCGCGCGCCATCGCGGCCGAAGTCGATCCGATCGAGTTCACTGACCGCTTGCACCGGCTCGCCAGCGGCGATCGCGAGTTCGGCGCGCAACAGGCCGAGGCGGATGCGCCCATCGGCATCCAGGCGGCGCGGGTTGATTTCACTGATCACGCCGCGCATGCGCTCGTCGGCGGCACCTAACTCGCGCAGCGCCTCGGCCGCACGCAGCAGATGGGCGTCGCGCTCGCGCGCGTCGGTCGCGGCAAGATCCTGGAACGCCTGCGCGGCCGCCGCGAACTCGCCATCGGCCCACAGCGCCTCGGCGCGCTGCGCTTGCTCATCGGCCTGGCGCGGCGCCATGCCGGCACAGGCGGTCAACGACAACAGCAGCAACAGCAGCGTGGAACGCAGCGACAACGCCATGCAACACCGTCTCGATAGCGGAATGGCAAGATCATAGCGGAAGCCCCGGCCGCGCCCGGGCAGCAAGGAAGGGCCATGCAGCAAGCGCCGGGCAGGTTGTGGGTAGTGGCGACGCCGATCGGCAATCTCGGCGACATCAGCGCGCGCGCGCTGGATACCTTGCGCGGCGTCGATGCGATCTGCGCCGAGGACACCCGGCACTCGCGCGTACTGCTGCAACAATTCGGTATCGAGCGGCCGCTGATCGCGCTGCACGAGCACAACGAGGCCGACGCGGTCGCCGGCCTGGTCGCCCGGCTCTGCAGTGGGCAGTCGCTGGCGCTAATCTCGGACGCGGGGACGCCGCTCGTCAGCGACCCCGGCTTCCGCCTGGTCCGCGCCGCACGTGCCGCCGGCGTCGTCGTCGGCCCGGTGCCCGGCGCCTGCGCCGCGATCGCCGCGCTCAGTGTCGCCGGCTTGGCCAGCGATCGGTTCTGCTTCGAAGGCTTCCTGCCGGCCAAGGCCGGCGCACGCCGTGAACGCATCGCCGAACTCAGCGGCGAGCCGCGCACGCTGGTGCTGTACGAAAGCGCGCACCGTATCGTCGACGCGCTCGACGACCTGGCCGCCGGACTCGGTGCCGATCGCGCTGCCGTCATCGCACGCGAGCTGACCAAGCGCTTCGAAACCGTGCTCGACGGCGGCTTGGCCGAACTCGCCGCCCGTGTACGCGCCGACGCCGATCAGCAGCGCGGCGAGTTCGTCATCGTCATCGCCGGTGCTGAATCATCCGAAGCCGCGCGCATCGCCGAAGGCCGCCGCGTGCTGCGCCTGCTCAGCCCGCATCTGCCGCCATCGACCGCGGCCAAGCTCGCTGCGGAGATCAGCGGGGCGCCGCGCAAGGCGCTGTATGAGGGCCGCTCGGCCGATAACGAGTAGACTTACGCTGCGGAGTCGGCCAGACAGTCGCCGTCGCCTGCCCGCAAGGGCCGGCGAGGGAGGAAAGTCCGGGCTCCACAGGGCAGAGTGCCAGGTAACGCCTGGGCGGCGCGAGCCGACGGAAAGTGCAACAGAAAGTACACCGCCTAAGTCGAAAGACCGGTAAGGGTGAAATGGTGCGGTAAGAGCGCACCGCCTGCGGGGCCAACGCCGCAGGGCACGGCAAACCCCACTCGGAGCAAGGCCAAATAGGGACGCAATGCCGTGGCCCGCGGTGCGTCCGGGTAGGCTGCTCGAGCCGCGCGGCGACGCGCGGCCTAGAGGAATGACTGTCCACGACAGAACCCGGCTTATCGGCCGGCTCCGCCCTCCCATCGATGCGCTGTCGCGCGTGCGCGTTCTTGTCGGATCTCGCCCTAAACATGGCGGAATCGGCTATCAACGCCTCCTTGCGCGAGGGCGCAGACTGGCGCGGCCTCAATCATGGAGCCGCCGAGCCGATGCCAGACGACATTGCCAAGGGCACCTATCGAGGCGAGTGCCATTGCGGCCGCGTCAGCTTCGAACTACGCGCCCGCCTCGGTTATGCCCTCGACTGCAACTGCTCGCTCTGTCGCCGCCGTGGCGCGCTATGGCACGCCGCGACGGATGCCGATCTGACGATTCTCAGCGGCGAGTCGGATCTGCTGCTCTACCAGTTCAACACGATGGCGGCGAAGCACTATTTCTGCCGCCACTGCGGCATCCATCCGTTTGCCCGCCCGCGCCTGGATCCGTCCCGCTGGGTGGTGAATCTCCGCTGCATCGACGGCGTCGATCTCGCCGCCATTCCTGTGCAGGCGTTCGACGGTGCGAACTGGGAAACGGCCGCGAGGGCGTTTCTCGAACACAGCCGTCGATCACTCGGCGCTTGATGCAGCCCGGCGGGTGCGACTACAGCAGCCTCACTGCCGCGCGCAGCGCCAGCGCGAATAGCAGCAACGACGAGATGAAGAACACCGCGAAGCGCAGCGGAATGTGGTTGACCTGCGTCTGCACCAGGCTGTGCACGACGCGCAGCCCCACATAGCCCCAGGCCAGTACCAGGCTGGGCAGGGACGCATCGCCGAGCATGGCCAAGCTGAGGGCCACCGCGTAGAACAGCGTCGGTTGTTCCATCAGATGGTTGTAGTTGTCCGCCTTCCAGCGCACGCGTGCCGGCAGCTGTGCCATCTGCTCGCCGCGCGGCGCCATCGGGTCGAGCGCCATCTTGGCGCGAAGGATGGCGGGGATGCGGGTTGCGTACATCCAGGCCCAGATGACCCCGGACCACAGCACCAGGGCGATCACCGGTCCGAGCATCGGCTGCGTTGGCATCGTTCCACTCCTTCGGATGGCGAAAGTCGTCGCGCTATCGATCGCCGCGTTCCCGCCTAACATCGCGTTCCGTCGGCAGCACGTTCGACACGACGTTCGTGTCGGGATCGACGCGGATGATCTCGTAGGGCCGGTCCGGCGGCGGCGCGTCGCTGAGCTGGGTACGTCCCTGCGCATCCTTCCAGCGGTAAACCGCGGGGGCGAAGTCGGGCGAATGCGGGTTGTCGCGGCGCAGCCCGATCGGCAGGTATTCCGGCGCGCGATGCCACAGCCATGCGGCAGCGACCGCGAGCGCGGCCAGCGCGAACATCATGCCGAACAGAAACGCCCGCATCAGGCGTTACACAGCGTTTTTTCCAGCTCGCGCGAGCGTTCCAGCTCGCGCGCGCGGGCGGCCTCGTCCAACGGTTCGGGCTTACCGTCGCCATCGAGATCCATCATCACGCTGCGCGACGATTCGAATACCTTGAGATTCTGCCGCACCCGCTCGCAGGCGGCCGACGGCGCGGCGGCCGGCGTGGCGGCGGCGGGTTCGGCGGCAGGCTCCGTCGCGGCTGCTGGTTGCGGATCGACCAGCACTTGCCGCTTCTCGTACGCACGCCCGGCCGGGGGCGGATGGTCGGTGTAGTGCACGACGCCTTTCTCGTCGGTCCAGCGGTACAGCGCCTCGGCGGCGAGCGGCAGGCTGGCGAGGAGCAGAACGAGCGGAAGAAAGCAGCGCATGGCGAAATCTCGCGAGGGCCGATGTTCGATTCTGCACCGACGCGGTGATCCGCCGCAGCATCACAGCACTGCGCCGACGGCCGGAGGCAGGGGCCGCCTGGGGTAAACTGCGCCGATGACTCCAGCCGAAACCCCGCCTACGCGGCCGCGCAGCATCTATCTGCTGCCCAATCTGTTTACCACCGGCGCACTGTTCTCCGGGTTCTACGCGATCATCGCCGCTAGCGCGGGGCATTACGTCAATGCCTGCATCGCGGTGTTCGTCGCCGCACTGCTCGATGGCCTGGATGGACGCATCGCGCGGCTTACCGGCACGCAGAGCGAATTCGGCGTGCAGTACGACTCGCTATCCGATCTGGTCAGCTTCGGCATGGCGCCCGCGCTGGTGATGTATCACTGGTCGCTCGTATCGCTGAAGGCGCTTGGTCCGGTATGGGGCAAGATCGGTTGGACTGCGGCCTTCCTGTACGCGGCTTGCGCCGCACTGCGCCTGGCGCGCTTCAATACCCAGGTCGGCGTCGTCGACAAGCGCTATTTCATCGGCCTGGCCAGCCCGGCGGCGGCCGGCCTCGTGGTTTCATTCATCTGGACCAGCCTGCTGTTCGATCTCGACGGCGAGGCGATGCGTTTCCCCGCGCTCATCGTCACGGTTGCCGCCGCGCTGCTGATGGTCAGCCGCTTCCGCTATTACAGCTTCAAGACGCTGCCGGCGCACGACCGCGTACCGTTCGTTGCGATCCTGATCGCCGTCGGCGTGTTCGTCACGTTGGCGATCCAACCGTCGCTGGTCCTGCTGCTGGTGATCAGCTGCTATGTCGCGTCGGCGCCGCTGCTCTGGCTGTGGCAGCGTCTGCAGAAGAGCCGCGCCGCATCGTGAGCGCCGGGCGGCAACTGCTGCCGCTGCTGGCGGATCTGTCGCAGCGCCTGGCGCTGTCGCTCGATCTGGAAGAAACCTTGCGCCAGGTCGTGGCGCTGATCGCCGACTCGATGCACGCGGAAACCGCGTCGGTATTCCTGCGCGAACCTAACGGTGAGCTCGTCTGTCGCGCCTGCAGCGGGCCGGTCGACATCCGCGGCCTGCGCTTGCCGCGTGGGCACGGCATCGTCGGTCGCACGGTCGAAACCGGACTGTGCCAGATCGTCCGCGACGCTCGCCTCGACCCGGACTTCGCCGGCCGCCCGATCGAATCGTCGACCGGCTTCGTCACCCGCACGATGCTGTGCGCGCCGTTGCTGACCGCCGAAGGTCCGTTCGGCGCGCTGCAGGTGTTGAACAAGGCCGACGGCGCGCTGTTCGACGACGAGGACTGCGACGTGCTGCGCCTGCTCGCCGCGCCGACGGCGCTGGCGCTGAACCGTGCGCGGCTGGCCGAGAACGTGCTCGAGCAGAACCGCATTCGCCGCGAGCTGGGCATGGCGCGGCGGCTGCAGCGCTCCTTGCTGCCGCCGCGCAGGCGCGGCGGCTATCCGGTGCTGGCGTTGAACCTGCCGGCGCGGGAGATTTCCGGCGATTTCTACGATTTCTTCGATCTCGCCGACGGCCGCATCGCGTTCGCGCTCGGCGATGTCGCCGGCAAGGGCCTCGATGCCGCGTTCCTGATGGTGCGCTGCGCCAGCCTGCTGCGCTGGGCCGGCAAGGAAGGTCTGCCGCCTGGCGCCTGGCTGGCGCGGGTCAACGACGAGCTGCGCGAGGCGATCCCGCCCGGCATGTTCGTCTGCGCGGTGGCCGGCTATTTCGATCCGGCGCTGCAACAAGTGGTTTGGGCCAGCGCCGGCTTCCCACCGCTGCTGCGCATCGATGCCGCCGGCTGCTCGACACAGTTCCCGGCGGAAGGCCCGCCGCTCGGCATCCTGCACGGCATGAATTTTCCCGAGCAACGCACCGACCTCGCCGGCGCCGCGCTGTATCTGTTCTCGGACGGCGTCACCGACGTGCGCGACCGCGCCGGGCGGACGCTCGAAGTCGCCGGCATCGAATCGGCGTTGATCGACCTGCACGAACGCCCGCCGGAGGCGCGGCTACGCGGCCTGGTGCGGCAACTGCGCCGGCTGCGCGTCACCGACGATACGACGCTGATGCTGATCCAGGGCGCGTCCTGCGGAGCGCAGCGGCTGCTCGAGCACCGCTTCCCGGCGCGGCCTGAAGCGCTCGCGCAGATGCGCCATCGTGTGGCCGATGCCTTGGCGATCAGTGGCGCCGGCAGCGACGATCGCCAGGCGCTGGTGCTGGCCGTGGACGAAGCGGCGAGCAACATCATCCGCCACGCCTACCGCGGCCCCTGTGATGCCGACATCGTGCTGCGCATCGAGCGCGACGCCGGCGAGCTGCGCTTCGAACTGCTCGACGATGCGCCGTGCATCGACCCGGATTGCGTCAAACCGCGCGATCTCGCCGATTGCCGCCCGGGCGGGCTCGGTGTGACGATCATCGACAGCCTGATGGACGAGTGGTGCATCGGGCCGCGGCCCTGCGGCGGGAACCGGCTGTGGATGCGCAAGCGCATCCGTGGCTGAGCGGCGCGTCAACGGAGAACTCATGCACAAGCACTGCACTACCGAAACCGAAGGCGAATACCGCGTGGTCCGTCTCGGCGGCGAAGTCGATCTGTCCTGGTCGCAGGAAGTCCGGCGTGCCGTGCTCGATGCGCTTGCGGCATCGAGCAAAGTCGCGGTCAACCTCGCCGGCGTCAGCTACATCGATTCGTCCGGCATCGCCGCCCTGGTCGAGGGCTTCCAGCAGGCGCGCTCGCGCGGACAGAGCTTCGTGCTGGTCGAGTGCAGCGCGCCGGTGCTCGCGGTGCTGAAGCTGGCGCGGCTCGACAAGGTGTTCGCGCTGCGCGATCGCCTCGAATGAACACGATCGCCCGTCCGCTGGAACGGCTGGGCAGGCGGACGGTGTCCGCGCTGGCTGAACTCGGCTATGCCGGCATGCTGCTGCTCGAATCGGTGTATTTCACGCTGTTCGGCTGGCGCCAAGGCCAGCCGGTGCGTTGGCGTGCGGTCGCCGAGCAGATGCGCCAGGTCGGCGTCGACGCGATCCCGATCATCGCGATGCTGTCGTTCACGATCGGGGTGATGCTCGGCATCCAGTTCATCGCCGCGCTCGGCGAATTCGGCGCCGAATCACAGGTCGTGCTGGCTGCGGCGAAATCGATCACCCGCGAATTCGGCGCGTTGATTACCGGTATCGTCGTCGCCGGCCGCTCCGGTTCGGCGTTCGCCGCGCGGCTGGGCTCGATGGTCGTGTCGCAGGAAGTCGATGCGCTGGCGGTGATCGGCATCGACCCGGTGCGCTATCTGGTCGCGCCGGCGCTGCTGGCGATGCTGGTGATGGTGCCGACCTTGACCGTGCTCGCCGATTTCGTCGCCGTGCTCGGCGCCGGCCTCTACGCCGGGCCGCAGCTCGACATGCCGCTGACGGCTTATTTGTTGACGACGCTGCAGCATCTCGAGCCGCGCGATCTGTGGGAAGGCCTGTCGAAGTCGGTGGTGTTCGCGCTGCTGATCACCTTGATCGGTATCAGCACCGGTTTCGCCGTAAGCGGCGGCGCCGAAGGCGTCGGTCGCGCGACGACGCGTGCGGTGGTGCTGTCGATCAGTGCAATCGTCGTCGCGGATATGCTGTTTTCGTTCTTCCTGAACCGCTGAGCGGTCTGAACCCCGAGCGGCGGCGGAGCGAGTTGCCATGTCGACCGACCAACCGATCATCGACGTCCACGGCCTCGAAGCCTGGTACGGCCGCCGCCGCATCCTGCACGGCGTCGACTTCCGCGTGATGCCGGGCGAAATCCGCGTGATCATGGGCGGCTCGGGCTCGGGCAAGAGCACGCTGTTGCGCCATCTGCTCGGCCTGCAGCGGCCGATCGCGGGGACGGTCAAGTTGTTGGGCATCGACGTCGGCCGCGCCAGCGCAGCCGAACGTCTCGCGCTGCGCCGCCAACTCGGTGTCAGCTTCCAGGGCGGGGCGCTGTTCACGTCGATGACGGTCGGCGAGAACGTCGCGCTGCCGCTGCGCGAGCACACCCGGCTGGACGAGAACACGATCCGCATCATGAGCCGATTGAAGCTCGAGGTGGTCAACCTCGGCGGCTTCCAGGACCTGATGCCGAGTCAGCTGTCCGGCGGCATGATCAAGCGCGCCGCGCTGGCGCGGGCGATCGTGATGGACCCGAAGCTGCTGTTCTTCGACGAACCCTCCGCCGGCCTCGATCCGGTCGTCTCCGCCGAACTCGACGAGCTGATCCTGCAGCTGCGCGATGCGATGCGGATGACGATCGTCGTCGTCACCCATGAGTTGGAATCCGCGTTCAAGATCGCCGACACGATCACCGTGCTCGATCAGGGCCACGTGCTGCTGACCGGCAGCGTCGACGAAGTGCGCAACAGCGATCAGCAGCGCATCCAGGACCTGCTCAACCGCCGCCCGCGCGAGGTCGAGGTCGACGTCGACGATTACCTGCGCCGGCTGACCGAAGAGCAGACCTGACGTGGTCTGCGGCCGCTACTCCGGTGCCCGCGTCCGCGGCGGCGCCGGCCGGTAGTCGACGTCGCTCTCGGCAAGCATCCACGCCAGCGCCGCATACGCGGCGACCTGTTGATCGAGCGCCGTCGGGTCGATCTTATCGAGCGTGTCGTCCGCGGTGTGGTGCAGATCGAAGTAATCGCTGCCGTCTTGGGCGAGCTGCGCCCAGGGCATGCCGGCGTCGGCGAGCGGAATGATGTCCGGGCCGGGGCCGCCCTTGCCCGGTTCGAAGGCGATGCCGAGCGGCGCCAGCACGTTGGCCATGCGTTCGAACTCGGGCAGCGCGGCGGCGCTGACGCCGGCGCGCAGCGCATAGATGCGCCCGGCGCCGAAGTCGCTTTCCAGGCCGATGCTATGCAGCGGGATCAGCTTGGCGTTGTCGCGCGCATAGGCCTTTGCGCCGATCAGGCCGAATTCCTCGGCGCCGAACGCGATCACCCGGATCGTGCGGCGTGGTCGCTGCGCCAGCGCGGCGATCTTGGCGCCGGCGGCCATCGTGATCGCGATGCCGGCGCCATCGTCGACCGCGCCGGTGCCAAGATCCCAGGAATCGAGATGGGCGCCGATCACGACGATGCCGGCGTCCGGGTCGCGGCCGCGGATCTCGCCGATCACGTTATGCGAGACCGTCTCGCCGGCGCTGCCGGCATCGATGTCCAGGCGCAGCCGAACTGGGCCGCGCGCGAGCATGCGTTGCAGTTGCTCCGCATCGGGTACCGACAGCGCCGCCGCGGGAATCGGCGTCACGTCGGTCGGCAGGCGCGTGTTGCCGGTATGCGGCAGGCGGCGGTTCGATGTCGACAGCGAGCGCAGCAGGAACGCGGCCGCGCCGCGGCGGGCGGCCTCGATCGGCCCCTTGACCCGCGCATCGGCCGCCTTGCCGTAGTCCGCGCCGTCGCGTGAGCGCGCCAGCGCACGCGAGACGAACACGATCTTGCCGCGCAGCCGGTCGTCGTCGATCGCCTGCAACGCGGCGAAGTCGGCCACCTCGACGACCTCGGCCTCGAGCGGCCCGTTGGTGCCGACGCTGCTGCCCAGCGCGGTTATCGCCAGCGGTTGCGCGTACCGACCGAGCACCTCGGCGGTGGCCGGGCCGCGCCGCCAGCGCGGCAGCGTGAACGCCTCGCTCCACACCGCGTCGAACCCGAGCGCGCGCAACTGCGCGCTGGCCCAGGCCACGGCCCGCGCATCGGCTTCGGACCCGGCGAGGCGCGGACCGATCTCGGTCGTCAGCGCGCTGACCAGCTCGAATGCCGCGTTGTCGGCCAGCGCCGCGTCGCGCAATTGCTCGGCGACGGGTTGTGCATCGGCGAACGCACCGGCGGGCAGGGCGAGGCAGACGGTCAGCAGCAGGCGGCGGATCATGGCAGCGGCTCCGAACGAGGACCGGGCAGTCTGCCAGCGACCTCGACCAGCGGCGAGCCGATCGTTGCCCGTCGTTAAGTCAGCCGCCGCCGGACCCTGCCGCTGCACGGCGCAATCGGTCCCATACCGCGGTCCAGGCGGGTGCCATCGGTGGCTGCTCGACACGGATCTCGCTGCCGTCGTCGCCATCGAGCATGCGCAGTACCGCGTACAGGCGCCGCGCGTAGGCGGCCGGATCGGCCGGTAGCGCGACCCCCTGCACGCCGCCCGGCAGCGTGTTCAACGCCAGCGCGCGGAACGGTTGGCCATTCGCCGACAGCGCCTCGCGCGGAACGAGGCGCAGCGGTGCGCGTGGTGCGTAGTGCTTTTCGAGCGTGCCGGAGACTTTCGGCGCGCTGGCATCGGCCTGGGCGAGCGGCCCGGTCACCGCCTCGATCGCAGCGGCGCCGAGCATGCCTGGGCGCAGGATGCGCGGTTGCGCGCCGCTGCAGTCGACGATCGTGCTCTCGATCCCGACCTCGCATGGCCCGCCGTCGAGCACGATCGGCACCGCGGCGCCGAACTCGGCGCGGACATGCTCGGCCCGGGTCGGGCTGATCCGGCCGAAGCGGTTCGCCGATGGGGCCGCGACGGCCCGACCGAAGCGATGCAGCAGATTCGCGGCGAGCGGGTGTGCCGGCACGCGTACGCCAACCGTCGGCTGGCCGCCGGTGACGACGTCGGGCACGTTCGGCCCGCGCGGCAGGATCAGCGTCAGCGGGCCGGGCCAGAAATTTTCGGCGAGCTTGCGCGCATGCGCCGGTACCGCACGGACGTACCCGTCCAGCGCCTGCGCGCTGGGCAGATGCAGGATCAGCGGATGGTCCGCCGGGCGGCCCTTCAGCTCGAAGATGCGCCTCACCGCAGCCGGGTTGTGCGCATCCGCGGCAAGGCCATAGACGGTTTCGGTGGGCAGGCCGATGCAATCGCCGCGTTCGAGCGCGGCGACGGCGGCGATCATTTGGTCGGGTTCGGGTGGGTGCATCACCCCATGCTAATCGGTTGGGGCTGACTTGCTACAATCTGCAGCCAACAGCTGCTCGGCCCCCGGCCCCGTCCGCGCGCAGCGGGCCGCTTGGCGCCAGGGGCATTCCCCGGCGGCAGTGCCTCTTTCGCTCGAACCCCCTGCTAAGGAGTCCCCTCATGGCCATCAAGGTCGCCATCAACGGTTATGGCCGCATCGGCCGCAATGTCCTGCGTGCGTTGTACGAAGCCAAGCGCACCAACGAGATCCAGATCGTCGCGGTCAACGATCTCGGCAACGCGGAAACCAATGCCCACCTCACCCAGTACGACACCGCGCACGGCCGGTTTCCGGGCGAGGTCGGTGTCGATGGCGGCGATCTGATCGTCAACGGCGATCGCGTCAAGGTGCTCGCCGAGCGTGACCCGGCCAAGCTGCCCTGGGGTGATCTCGGCGTCGACGTCGTGCTCGAGTGCACCGGTCTGTTCACCTCGAAGGCGAAGGCCGGCGCGCATCTCAACGGTGGCGCGAAGAAAGTCATCATCTCCGCGCCGGGTGACAAGGACGTCGACGGCACCTTCGTCTACGGCGTCAACCATCACGAGTTGAAGGCGAGCCACCAGGTCATCTCCAACGCCTCCTGCACGACGAACTGCCTGGCGCCGCTGGCGAAGGTACTGCACGAGAAGATCGGCATCGTGCACGGCCTGATGACGACGATCCACGCCTACACCAATGATCAGGTGCTGACCGACGTCTACCACTCGGACCTGCGCCGCGCGCGTTCGGCGACGATGAGCCAGATTCCGACCAAGACCGGCGCCGCCGCCGCGGTCGGCCTGGTGCTGCCGGAGTTGAACGGTCGCCTCGACGGCTTCGCGATGCGCGTGCCGACGATCAACGTGTCGGTGGTCGACCTGTCGTTCGTCGCCGCGCGCAACACCACGAAGGACGAGATCGACGCAGCGATCAACGAGGCTGCGGCCGGTTCGATGAAGGGCATCCTCGGCGTCAACACCAAACCGCTGGTGTCGGTCGACTTCAACCACGATCCGCGCAGCTCGATCTACGACGC
>Ga0196963_10000962_pt1 | contig 21684 bp, 19 predicted proteins | sample S1_5metaG_FD_148600 | JGI IMG/M metagenome (GOLD analysis project Ga0196963, IMG submission 148600) | Soil microbial communities from Anza Borrego desert, Southern California, United States - S1_5 | ecosystem: Environmental > Terrestrial > Soil > Desert | place: USA: California | collected... | reverse complement strand
GAGTGATTCTCTAAGGGATACTCCTGTATACGTGGAATATCGCGATTTTCCTCCGATAATGCAGTGAATCAAGCTTAAGGCAGTTGAAGAATATTTAATTTAGGACTTATACAGGTAGCTAGGGGATGGGCAAAAATTTATCCCAATCCTATGTTTTTAATTACCAATCTCTCAAACGTTGAAGTGGCATAAAAGTGGGTTAGGGCTGGGATGGTTGCGATCGCCTTCCCCTACCAAAATCCCCTATAAACCTTACTGACTCAGCCAGGTAATTGCCTGTCGAATCCAATCTTCAGGATTGGGGCTTTTGGCAATCAAACCATCCTGCCTAACCGCTTGTAGTGCCTGGGCTACCTCACCTGTGCTATATCCCAAAGCAAGCAGGGTCATTTCTACATCTTCCTGAATAGCGGGTGCTGGTAAGGTGGTTGCCGAAGGCGTGACGCCCGCAAAGTTGCGCCATTCTGCTAACTTGGTTTTCAGTTCTAAAGCTAGGCGTTCTGCGGTTTTATTGCCAACGCCCGGTGTTTTGGCTAAGGCGCGAGTGTTACCTGTAACGATCGCTTGGACTAAATCGGGCAAGCCTAGGGTATCAAGAAGGGCGATCGCGACTTGGGCACCCACGCCGCTAACCGTAATCAGTTGACGAAACAAATCCCGTTCAGCGGCTGAAGCAAAACCATACAACCCGATCTGATCTTCCCGGACGAGTTGATGCGTAAAGACTTGCAGCAGTTCCTTAGAACCAATCGATACTTGCTGCACCATCCGTGAGGGGATTTGCAACTCATAACCAATCTGGTTCACCTCTAAGATCAAAGTGGTGCGATTGCCAGTGCTTTTATAGACATTAGTCGGGGTGCCTTTTAGGTAGCTAATCATTCATTCAGTAGGTCAGGGTATAGCAAGGAAGTGCAGAGTGGCGACTTTGGCCACCGCTACAGAAAATTTAACGTTAGCGAATTAGCCCCGCTAATGTGTGGATCTCAAGAATATGCGTCCAAGGCTTATCTGCCAAGTTTGTTGGGAATGCCCTCGCAACCGCCGGGAATAGTTGCTCTCGTTTTTTCCCCTCCCCAAGTACAGCAGTATTTGCGCTGTGATTCAGAGAGTTCTTTCACCCCTGTAAAGTCAGCATTTTCTATCACAGCGCCTGTATTAGCGCCCGTACGATAGTCAGGAGATTCGGTACGACTGCGGGGGCTAGCGGTTTCTACAGGGCCATAGAAGAAGCGCGTTCCTTTGACATCAGCATCCGTCAGATTGGCTTCGTATAAGATTGTGCGGGAAAAATTTGCCTTGACTAAATCACAACGGCTAAGATTGGCTCGCACGAGATTTGCCTCGCTCAGATCTGTCCACCGCAAATCATTACCCGATAACTCTGCCCCAGCCAGCATCACGCCTAAATCAATTACACGTACACCATAAGCGCGGTCTTCTTCATAGCCGCCATCCCCATTGAGGATGGGGCGACCTAAACGGCGATCGCGTTTGAGCGGTGTTAACAATTTAGATTGGGACAAAAATCGCAAAACTTTGGCTTTCCCAGAAGAATCTACACTCCCTAAAAGAGCAGCGGTACGCCCTTCAGCAAAAGCTTGTTCTTGAGGCCAATCTTCTAAAAAGCCCTCATCATCTAAGGCTAGCTCCGAGATGCCTTGGAAGTAAGCATCAATGGTTTGCTGCTGGGTGATGATGTTTTGCTGGGTTGTGAGACGGTTCTGCTCAATGGTTAAGTCACGAGAAATCACATACTGCTGCCACGCAATGTAGACAGCTAAGATAGCAATAAAAATTTGACCTAAGGCTCCAAACCATTCTGCTAAGCTGCCAGAAGCATCCCAGTTAACTTGTTGTGCCCAAACGTCGAGACGATGGTAGAAGCCGATAAACTTCAGCAAGCCTGCGATCGCGGCAATCCCAGCTAGTATAGCCAAGAGTTGCGATCGCTGTTGCGGTAGTATCAATTCTTCTAAAGCTGCTTTAAAAGCCGGGGAAAGCATCTGGAGCGATACCAGCAGGGTAACAATGGCACCTGATACCCCAATCCAAAAGTTATCAACAACTAACCCCAGCAACATCAGGGCAAGTGCAGTTAAGGTAATCCAAACTGTAGCGGGACGGGAATGAGAAAGATTAGCTGACCTTTGTTTTAAAGCTAAACGGGCTTGCTGTTGAAAAGATGGGGGCACTGGCTGGGTAGTCGGTACCCGTGCTACAGGTGATGCTGTATCACTTCCAGCACGACCGTTAGGACTCTCAGTAGATTGATTGGACTGGGGGGAATCAGGCGGATTGGTCATAGTTCGGCAGATAAAGCAGGCTGAGCAAAACCCTTGTCTTTTTACCTACAAAATTGTAACTAACTAGGGAATCACTCAGGATTGTTGTATTGCGCTGAAACGCTATTCCAACTTACGCATTTTGAAGAAAGAATCAAGGGTTTCGGGAATGGCGATTGGCGACTAGGCAAGAATTTATTCTATTTTGTATTCCTGATTACCAACCTTCAAGAGTCCAATTCCCTCAACGAACCTAATAAAGCTAGAAGTGGATTAAATAATCTAAGCGGCTACCAGTTTCTGTTTCTAGAGAGATGTTCAGTAAATACTATGCTGTTACGCTTCTGATATTTCTTTAGAGAGAATGCTGACGTGGAGACCAAGATTTACGAATTTAATCGGACACAGAATCAGTTAGTTTGGGATTTGGCTCAGAAAATGCGTTTTGTGAGCTATTTCCTGATTACGTTGGGAGTTTTGTTAATCATTGGAGGCTTGATTAGTGTTAATGCAGGGTTTGTTAGCGGCATCATCAACGGGACTGTCCAAATTGTGATTGGTGTATGGACGCACAAAGTTGCTGCTTCTTTCCAAGTGATTGCTAATTCCCAAAGTCATAATACCGAGAATCTCCTGGGAGGGCTAGAAGAACTCAGGAAACTCTACACGCTTGAGTATTGGCTGATCTTTATAGCCGCTGTTTTTATGACTCTTTCTATTGTGATTGCATTAGCTGTGGGAAGTTTTAGTTCGGTTAGCTAAAGTCTGTTTGCATCTGTGTCGTGTAAAGGTATAGCCGAGACTTTTTGCTTAACGCGCCAGATAAGCTTGGCGCAAATAGAAGCCTACTGTGCCAAAAATCAGCAACAGCATTGCCAGGAACCACTGCATATTTAACTGGGTAATGTTTCCTGAAGTCGCTTGAACGACTTCCCAATCCACAAACGCAAATAGCCAAATAATTTCCGTCTTCAACCAAACCAGCAGTAATCTCGCAACTTGATATTGTCGAGGAGCATTTTGCTCAGTGATGGGATAGGGATAGTTAAATGCCTGGGGATATCGACTCAATAGCAAAAATCCTACATCTATTGCTAAGCACAATAGAGGAAACAACCAGAGATTCCATTTGTTCACCCAGCTATCTGGCTTGCCTGAAATGCCAAAATGGAGGGGAATGGTATTCAGTAGGGTTGACCAAGCTTGGGCAACAATTAGAATGCCCAAGACTACGCCCACGGCAGCGGCGACTTCCAGTACGATTTCTATAGGTGATCGCTCAATCACTAAAACTGGTCTTGGCTGGTGTTCCTTCCTAGCCATAATTTCTAAGTTCGCTTTAGCAGCTTTTTCTAGCTGGTTACTTCTAGTTCCAATATAAGATAATTTTTAGGGTTGCCAAGATTGCAGATGAAAAAGCTTTTAGTCACAGGTGCCAGCGGTTTTTTAGGATGGAACCTTTGCCAAATAGCTCAGTCAGAATGGGACGTTTCTGGAACTTACTGTTCTCACCCAATAGAACTATCAGGAGTGTCCCTCATCAAAGTTGATTTAACCAACTTTGAAGCCATGAAGCATCTGTTTCAAGAGATTCAACCCGATGCCATTATTCATACGGCGGCACAGTCTAATCCTAACTTCTGTCAAAGTAATCCTGAACTGTCCCATCTAATAAATGTCACCGCTGCTTGCAATCTTGCAGGACTGTGTGCAGATGCCTCTATTCCTTGTGTTTTTACTTCAACTGATTTAGTCTTCAACGGTTTAAATCCTCCTTATCAAGAAACCGATTCGGTATGTCCTGTTAACCTTTATGGCGAACAGAAAGTCCTGGCTGAATTAGGAATGTTAGCGCGTTATCCTAGGACGGCTGTTTGCAGAATGCCGCTGATGTTTGGCATGGCACCGCCTACCGCTACCAGCTTTATGCAACCTTTTATTCAAATCTTGAGAGAGGGAAAAGATCTCAGTTTATTTATTGATGAATTCCGGACTCCAGTCAGTGGCAAAACGGCGGCTCAAGGATTATTATTAGCTTTGGAAAAATTTCAAGGTTGTATTCATTTAGGAGGAAAAGAACGGATATCCCGGTATGATTTTGGTCGCTTATTGGTAGAAGTTTTACAACTGCCAGCTACAGGACTTAAAGCTTGCCGTCAACAAGATGTAAAAATGGCTGCACCCAGACCTCCAGATGTTTCCTTAGATAGTTCAAAGGCTTTTAGCTTAGGATATAATCCTTTATCTTTACGAGAAGAATTACAAGCCTTAAACGGGCAAGTGTAAGTTTTATTAAACTACGGTGGCTAAAAATTTTCGTTGATTTGAGGTGTTGCTAAAACCATTAAACCGCTAGCGTTGCTATAGTTAAAGTCAATACCTGTTTTATACAATACGATCGCGTATAACTTTTAACCAAATCATATAAAGCTGGAAATTGAGGAAATATGAAAAGATATTGGCTAATATTGACCTTATTCTTAGTTGCAAGTCCCATAGCGGCTCTAGCTTACTATTGGAATACAGCAACAAAACTACCGAGTTGGTATACAAGCAAAAGCCCAACAACGCAGTCAGTCGTTGTTAAAGAGACTGAAATGCTTAAGCAAACGAATATAAAACCACGGCAAACTGTTAAAGATAAAATTGAAACCGCTAGGCAGCAAGGTAATCAAGAGAGTGTAGAAATCAACTTAACGGAAGCAGATCTGAATGATTTAGTTATTTCAGAAGTGGTTAAGAAAACAGGAAATAAGAAACTACCTGAAGCGGTGAAAGGGATTAATACAACAATTCAAAATGGCAAAATAGAAAGTGGTGCGGTTGTAAATATTTCTCAGATCCCTACAGATAAAATGCGTCAAAAAGAAAAAATTGCACTGACTAACTTAACTAAAACCTTTCCATTTTTAGAAAACCAGGAAGTTTATGTAGCTGTAGTTGGCAAGCCCTCGGTTAAAAATGGTCAGATTAAATTTGATGACAATGCAGAAATCAAGGTAGGAAATTTGAGTTTTACGCTAGATGAGATTTCCCAAAAATTAGGAGTTCCTAAAGAACAGATTGAGAAAAGAATCAATCTAGAGCTTAAATTAGGCACGGTTAAAGTAGAAGATATTGAGTTGTTAGAGCAACAAGCTTTGATTAAAGGTTCATCGAACGAAAAAACTCCTGAGTTAGTTCCATCAGGAGTTACAAAACCATAGGCTTAATTAGAGGCTGTTTAAAAATCAAGGTTTTGGGGAGTGAGTAAAAATTTATCTCAATCCCCAATGTTCCTTTTAATCGCTATACGCCTCCATCGGGAGACACGCGCAAACTAAATTGCGATCGCCATAGGCTTGATCAATTCTGCCAACCGCAGGCCAGAACTTGTGTTCACGCACCCACTTAGCTGGATAAACTGCTTGTTCGCGAGAGTAGGGGCGATTCCACTCAGCTTGAACTAAATCGACAGCCGTATGGGGTGCGTTTTTGAGAACATTATTCTTCCGCTCCACCTTACCTGACTCAATCGCTTGAATTTCCTTCCGAATGGCAATCATGGCATCGCAGAAGCGGTCTAATTCTGGCTTCGACTCACTTTCTGTCGGTTCAACCATAATCGTGCCAGGAACTGGCCAGGAGACGGTTGGGGGATGGAAGCCATAATCAATCAGCCGTTTGGCAATATCATCGACTTCAATTTCCGCTGTTTTCTTGAATTGGCGTAAATCGAGGATGCACTCATGGGCAACTAAGCCATTTTTCCCTTTGTATAAAACTGGGTAGTAAGCCTCTAATCGCTTGGCAATGTAGTTAGCATTCAAAATCGCAACTTGGGTGGCTTTCGTCAGTCCCGCGCTGCCCATCAAGCCAATATACATCCAGGATATGGGTAAGATGCTAGCACTGCTCCAAGGAGCGGACGCGATCGCCCCAATTCCTTGTTCACCCCCTACTGGAACCACCGGATGCTGAGGCAGAAAGGGCACTAAATGCGGCATCACTCCAATCGGTCCCATGCCTGGGCCACCGCCACCGTGAGGGATACAGAAGGTTTTGTGCAAGTTTAAGTGGCAGACATCAGCGCCAAAATCACCCGGACGGCACAATCCCACCTGAGCATTCATATTTGCCCCATCCATGTAAACCTGTCCACCGTACAGATGCACGATTTCGCAGATTTCCTGAATCGACTCCTCAAAAACGCCGTGAGTCGAGGGATACGTCACCATTAAAGCGGCAAGTTTCTCTTGATGCTTCTCAGCTTTTGCCCTTAAGTCAGCGACATCAATATTTCCTTGGTTGTCACAGGCGATCGCAACTACCTGCATTCCTGCCATCACAGCGCTAGCAGGATTCGTTCCATGGGCTGACTGCGGAATTAAACAAATATTGCGATGCGTATCACCTCGTTGTTGATGATACTGACGAATCACTAAAAGACCTGCATATTCCCCTTGAGAACCTGCATTCGGTTGTAAAGAAATTCCGGCAAAACCTGTAATTTCTGCCAGCCATTGTTCCAACTGCTGAAACAAGATTTGATAACCCTGAGTTTGTTGCAAAGGTGCAAAGGGGTGAATTTGTCCAAATTCTGCCCAAGTAATCGGAATCATTTCTGATGTCGCATTCAGTTTCATCGTGCAGGAACCCAGAGGAATCATCGCTGTTGTTAGGGATAAATCCTTAGACTGCAAGCGATAGATATAGCGCAATAACTCGGTTTCTGAGTGGTACTGGTTGAAGACTGGGTGCGTGAGATAGTGGCTAGTCCGGGCAAAAGAGGAGAGGGTGGGGGAATTCTCCGCCTGGGCTAATTGTTCTAATGTGAAAGCAATCGGATTTTCGTCTGCAAAAATCTCAAATAGATCCTGCACATCTTGTTTAGAAGCCGTTTCATCGAGGGAAATCCCAACTGTGTTGTGATCAATTAAGCGTAGATTAATGCGACGCGCGATCGCTCGTTCTAAAATCTCTCTAGCATTCCCCTTAACCGTCACGCGCAAGGTATCGAAAAAGGGTTCTTCCCCAATTTCGTAGCCTAACTGTTGCAAACCAATTGCTAACAAGGTGGTTAATCGGTAAATCCGTTCTGCAATTTGCTTCAGTCCTTGCGGGCCATGATACACCGCATACATACTGGCAATAACCGCCAGGAGAACTTGCGCCGTACAGATATTACTCGTCGCTTTATCTCGGCGGATGTGCTGTTCCCGCGTTTGCAAAGCTAACCGTAAGGCAGTTTGTCCATGAGTATCTTTGGATACCCCAACAATTCGTCCCGGAATCTGCCGTTTATAAGCATCCTTGGTCGCAAAATAAGCCGCATGAGGTCCCCCATAGCCCAGGGGTACGCCAAAACGTTGAGTGTTGCCAACGGCGATATCTGCCCCCAATTCTCCCGGCGGCTTCAATAACGTCAGACTTAACAAATCGGCGGCGACGGTAACTAAAGCCTCTGCTGCATGGGCGCGATTAATAAAGTCTTGGTAATCATAAATTGCGCCATCACTAGCCGGATATTGCAGCAATACCCCAAAGACCTGCTGATCAAAGTTAAAGGTTTGATGATTGCCGACAATCACTTCAATTCCTAAAGGAATTGCCCGTGTCTTCACAACTTCAATCGTTTGCGGATGACACGCTTCCGAGATCCAAAATGCTTTCGCTCCACCTTTTTCCTGAATACCATAACTCATCGTCATCGCTTCAGCGGCGGCGGTTCCTTCATCCAGCAATGAGGCATTGGCAATTTCTAACCCGGTTAAGTCGATAATCATTGTCTGGAAGTTTAGCAACGCTTCCAGGCGACCTTGAGCAATTTCTGGTTGATAGGGGGTGTATTGGGTGTACCAGCCAGGATTTTCTAAGATGTTGCGCCCAATTACCGGGGGCGTGATGCACCCAGAATACCCCATGCCAATAAAGGAACGGAAGATTTGGTTTTGAGAAGCGATCGCCTTGAGTTCACCCAGTAACTCATATTCGCTACGGCTTTCCCCTAACTGTAGTGGCTTCTTCTGCCGGATACTTTGGGGAATCGTTTTTTCAATCAAAGATTCCAGGCTGGAGAATCCTAGTAATTCCAGCATTTGCTGAACTTCTGCCGACTCTGGTCCAATGTGCCGTTGCACAAAATTATCCCCATGCGCTAGCCAGCTAGCTGCTAATGGCTGCTGTTCTGCCTGGGTATTAACTTTAGGTGAGCCATTAGACAGCAAAGAGTGAGAACGGCTGCCATCTTGCTTGGTAAATGCAGCTACTTCGGCTGAAGTTGGGAGGTGAGAATTGCTCAATTCCTGGGTACCTTGCTCGTAGCTTGAAGACTCTGACATAAAAGATTCTGGCGTAGAGGAAATAACTTTAGGTAAGGCAAACGCTGAGTAGAACTAGAAACAGCTATGCCACTGATTAGCGGTTCCTGAATATATTTAGGACTCTCTAGGAGGGCTAAAACTTATAAAGGCTGAGGTTCTCAATCAGGCTACTTCATATTTTGCAACAATTATTCAGAATTCAGGAGTCAGGAGCCAGAATCCAGCCAGGTTTTTGAGCGTGGCTGGCGGATGAATCAACGGGTTATAAACCCCACGCAATCAGAGTTGAGTGGTTAGGCGGGGATGAATACCCCACTGATTGATTCTGGCTCCTGAATGCTTCTGCAACAGTCTGCCCCTACAATTTCAACCTCATGGCAGTGTCCCAACCAAAGTGTTTAATCTCCCTCTACTAGGGTGCGATACTCATTGGCTGACAAAGCCTCATCCAATTCATCCGAATCATTAACCCGAACTTTTAATAACCAACCCTCACCATAAGGATCTTCTGCCAATTCCTCTGGAGCATCCAGCATCGCGCTGTTTCGTTCCACGACGGTACCGCTAATCGGGGCGTTGAGATCTTCAACCGCTTTTACGGATTCAACCGTGCCAAAACTTGCTCCCTTTTCCAGCGCCTCGCCAATTTCTGGTAATTCTAGAAACACAATGTCGCCCAGCTGATCGACGGCAAAGGCACTAATCCCAATGGTGGCAATCTCACCGTCTAGCCGCACATACTCGTGTGTGTCTAGGTACTTCAAGTCTTCAGGATACTCTAGTCCCATGTAAATTCCTCAATCTGTAATACCACTCGCTCAGCTTTACAATCGGCTACAGGATGATCAGGACTGACGCATTTTGACAAAAAAGCAAGGGAAAAGATGGCGGATTAGGGGAAATGCTTACCGAATCCTGATTCGTTAGTCCCCTCTGTAAGTCCTGATGATATAACTTAGCGAGTGAGTTAGCCGTACAAATTATTACCCAAAGCTCAAGATTAAGCATCCTCTAGGGTAGAGAAGTGGTTGGTTCTTTAGCAATCTGCTGGAGCTTTAATTGATGGAAAATCTGAAGCGCTGCTCGCCAGACTAAATAGCCTTGAGAATTTAGGTGTAAGCCATCGGTCGTAAGATCAGACCGTAAATAACCTTTTTCGTCGATAAATAGAGGATAGAGGTCAAGATAAGTGCCGCCTTCTTCCGTCGCAATTATAGCCAGTTGCTGATTTAGGCGACGGATACGGCTTTGGGGAATTTTCAACAGGCGATCGCGTCCTTCCCAAGTTGAACTCGCGCCTCCATGAGGTAGAATCGACTGCGCCACAATTCGGGATTGGGGATGTACCTGGCGCAGATAGCGAATAATTTGTCGCTGGTTAATTAAAATAATTTCATCACTGACTCCCCGAATTAGGTCATTAATGCCAATCATCACAAAAATGACTTCAGGTTGAGTCTTATCAAATAAATCTAGTCGTTTCAGCAAACCAGCAGACGTTTCTCCGGAAATGCCTTGATTGAGCCAATGTCTGCCGGGAGGTAATAACTCGTTAGGAAACCACAGACTCAGAGAATCTCCAGCGAGTACAGTTAGATGCCTGGGCTGCTGGGCAGCGGTCACCTCAGCTTCTTGCTCTAACAAAGCAACCCACTGCTGGTAAGTTAGCTGGTGGCGTTTTCCTAAATCTATAGATCTGCCCATCAGGGTTGTAGAGAGTCCCTGACGTGGTCTCTGTAAAGCCTCAGAATCTCTAACGCGGTAGCTAGCAGGCAGCCAATGATCCCATAGCAGGAGAAAAATGACCGCTAGCATCAGTAACCCATTAGCAGCGAGGGATAAGAACGCCCAAGTTGGAAAAGTCTTCAAGCTAGTGGACACGAGATCAGATTTAGCAAGGTTCGCATCAGATCTTAAATGGCAATCACTCCTAAATTGATCTGAATTGGATAATTACATCACAACTCAATAGGTATAGCTACCCTTCAGTCAAGATTCGTTGTCAAGTTGGAGCGTTTAGACGTTCCAACATGGCAACGTTTCTTACCTGTAATTAGCTGAGTATAGCAACGGATTACTGATCCGAAGGTCGCTGAGTAAAGCTCAATCCCCCAGCAAACTCCTCTCCGTAACCTTCTTCACCATGTTCGTTAATATCCAGACCTTGATCTTCGGCAACTGACTTGACTCGCAAATCCATCACCGAGCCTAAGATCTTGAGGATCACAAACGTACCGACTCCTGCAAACACGTAGGTTACTACAACTCCCAAAATTTGCGGTAATAATAGCCCTGGATTGCCAAAAGCTAAACCATCACTAATATTACCGTTGACGCTAGAAGTTGCGAAAATCCCTGTAAGAATCGCGCCGACTGTCCCACCAACCCCGTGAATCGGGTAAGTGTCTAAGGAATCGTCAAATTGTAATTTTGCCCGCAGACTCACGGCAAAGAAACAAGCAACCGCTGTCAGGAAACCGATAAGGATTGCGCCTAGTGGATTCACGAAGCCTGCTGCTGGAGTAACCCCGACTAATCCAGCTAGGAAGCCACTGGCAATGCCAATAGCGGTTGGTTTGCCGCGTAACACCCATTCCAGGATCAGCCACATCAAACCACCCGCCGCCGCTGCAACCATGGTGGCGACAAAAGCAACCACAGCAAAGGGGCCTTTAACAGGATCGTACTGAATGGCTAGAGCGCTGCCAGCATTGAAACCGAACCAACCAAACCAGAGTAATCCAATGCCTAGAAGGACGTAGGGCACATTATGAGGAGCAGCGGGTTGCACCATGAAGTTTTTGCGTGGCCCAATCATCCAAGCGGCTACTAGGGCAGAAACCCCTGAACTGATGTGTACTACCGTACCGCCAGCAAAGTCTAAAGCGCCTAATGCAGCAATCCAACCTCTACCCCAAACCCAGTGTGCTAAAGGAGAGTAAATAAAGGTAGACCACAAAATGATGAACCAAAAATAGGCTTTAAAACTCATCCGCTCAACGATCGCACCGGAGATGAGTGCTGGTGTGATGATGGCGAACATCATCTGGTAAACCATGAACACCTGATGCGGAATCGTCGGAGCATACCCTATAGGATCGGGTTTGTTGAAGTCAACGTTATTTAAACCGAGCCAGTTGAGGTTGCCGATGAATTGTGCTAAGTCTTGACCAAAGCCTTTGTCATTCAGGCTATCTGGCGTCACACTGAAGGCTAAACTGTAGCCCCAGAGTGTCCAAGTTACTCCCACCAAGGCGATGAGCAGCAAGCTCATCATCATGGTGTTGAGGACGTTGCGCGATCGCACCAATCCTCCATAGAAAAATGCTAGCCCTGGTGTCATCAAGAGAACAAGAGCCGCTGAAATCAAGATAAATGTCGTATCGCCAGTATTAATCGGATTCTCAGTCGCTGGTTGTGCAAGTGCACTGCCCATCAGCGGTCCACTGAGTAACCATAGGACGATCGCCCCCGTCATTAGAACTTTTTTGAACACTTAATTTTACTCCTGCAACACCAGCCACTCGAGGAAGTGAATCTGATTGCACCAATTCCGGAACAGTAAATTCTGTATCAAGTGATACTTTTTGCAGGAAGTAAAGGCTAAGAAAGAACTGCTATTAAACCTCAAAAGCCAATTCTGATGAGGGATTGGGCAATCTTTCATTGCCACTATGCAATTTTTCGATGAGTTCGATGAAAGAGATGCAAGTAGTGAGTTTCAACCAATTAATCTCACTGACTTGGTGGAATATGATGGAGCCAGACTTACATAGGCACTAGGAACGAGGCAAAGATTTACCCTCATCTCGTCTGCTTAATCACTCATGCCTTAAACGTTGACTTTCCCTAAAAATAGGTAAGTCTTGTAAGGATCATTTACGGTTAGATCCTTACAAGACTTTCATCACGGAAGCGGCTAATCTCTAGATAGGGAAAGGAATTAGAACTTACTCGCCATATCAGAGGGATAACTCGTTGTTCCACCATTGCCAGGACCATCAGCAAATCCGCCAGCACTGGTTTCCTTGAGAAATCCGCTGTAAGCTTCCATACCGTGTTCACCAATATCCAAGCCTTCAAACTCTTCTTCTGGAGACACACGGATACCGAGGGTAGCTTTAAGTGCTAGCCAGAAGATGGAACTGAGTAAAACAGTAAATCCTCCCACTGCCAGAATGCCGACAATTTGAGGAATTAAGCTACTTAAACCACCTCCCATTAATAAACCATGGGGTCCTACAGGCTTGCCAGCAACGTCAACCATCCAGGGATATCCGCCGGGACCAACACTAAATAGACCAACTGCCAGTGTCCCCCAGATACCGCAGACAAGGTGAACTGAGGTTGCTCCCACAGGATCATCAATCTTGATGCGATCAAAGAAGGTGACAGCGAAAACAACCAAAACCCCAGCGACTAAACCAATTATCAAAGCACTGGCAACACTGACGAAGGCACAAGCAGCAGTAACGCCAACTAAACCTGCTAAAACGCCATTGATAATCATGGAAAGATCCGGCTTACCCAGATACAGCCAAGCAGTGATTGTGGCGGCAATAGCCCCCGCTGCGCCTGCCATATTAGTGGTCAGAGCGATATGAGTAATGGCATTAGGATCTGCTGCCATAGTGGAGCCAGGGTTGAAACCAAACCAACCTAACCAGAGAATTAAACACCCTAAGGTGGCAATACTCATGTTGTGTCCAGGTAAAGCCCCAACTTGACCGTCTTGATACTTGCCAAGACGAGGCCCTAAAAATGCTGCTCCCATCAAAGCTGCCCAACCACCGACTGAGTGAACAACGGTGCAACCAGCAAAGTCGTAGAAACCCATGTCTGCCAGCCAACCACCGCCCCAAATCCAGTGTCCAGTGATGGCGTAAGCAATTCCCACCAGTAAAACGCTGAAGATTAAGAAGTCAATAAACTTAATTCTTTCTGCAACGGCTCCAGACACAATCGTGGCAGCGGTTCCCGCGAAGACTAGCTGGAACAAGAATTTGGCGTTGAGGGGAATGCCAGTCCAATTGAGGGAACTAAAGATACCTTGATAAGCATCTCCGGTTGCAGGACTATTATCAGCTCCATTGAGGAAAAAACCAGAGGTGCCAATAAAGTCATTGCCATCACCAAACATTAAGCCAAAACCAATTGCCCAAAAAGCAACGGTTGCGAGGGCGAACACAATTAAGTTTTTGGCAAGCACATTGACCGCGTTTTTCTGGCGGCAAAAGCCAGTTTCTAGCATACAAAAACCAGCGTTCATAAAGAACACTAGGAAGGCAGCGATCGCCACCCATAAAGTATCTATGGCAACCTTTAGCTCTGTTGTTGTTGGCCCAGCAGCGGGAGCCGGATCTTGGGCTACCGCGACATAACTCCACCCCATCACAATCAGGATAGAGAGAGGGATACAAGCTTGCCAGCTAGGAGACAACCGTTGAATGGCTACTTTCCATCGCTGGAAACTTCTGGCAGTAAGCAGCGAGGGAATCTGCAACCTTGCAGGCGATCGCTTACTTTTGTTTCTCAACTTATTTTTGAGCCTTAATCTAGTCATCGTCGGGAATTTTCCTTGAGGTTGGAATACATTCAAAGATTTAGGAGCAAGAGGCTGTCACTCAAGTAATTGATTCTGAGAAGCCCTGTTTGGGTGAAGATGCACAACCGTTAACACTTCGTTCTATGACTGAAGAATTCCTATTTGAGCATGCAAAAGCTCTGTGAGTTGAGCCATCGTTTGAGAACCAAACAGCCCCAAACGGAATAAACCTACTCACAGCCTCTAGAAGCAATTTCATCCTTCTTAAAGGAGAAATTTATTGATTTTGTATTTTCTGCCAGTTTGCTTTCTGTATTAGAAATTACATTTTTTCAGCAGCCGTAGTGGTGGTAGGTGTGAGGAGGTTGCCAAAAATCTTCTCACCCAACATCTCATCTGCTATTTGCTGAGTATTAAGACATGCCCTCTAAATACTGCTGGTAACCCATATCCTCTAGCTGCGCTTGCTTCTCTAGCACAGAGTCCCTCAGGGTTTGACGATATTGCTGGACTCGCTCTAGGAGTTCTGGTTGGTGGGAAGCTAAAATCTGCACGGCTAATAATCCGGCATTTTTAGCATTACCAATGGCTACTGTGGCAACTGGAATCCCCGCCGGCATTTGGACGATGGAGTAAAGAGAATCTATTCCTTGCAAGTGGCGACTAGGAACAGGCACCCCAATCACGGGTAATGGCGTGAGAGAGGCAACCATACCCGGCAAATGGGCAGCACCCCCCGCTCCAGCAATGATCACCTTTATGCCACGCTGATGGGCTTGCTGAGCATAGGTAACCATTCGTTCTGGTGTACGGTGGGCTGAAACAATGGCGACTTCACAAGGGAGATTAAACTCTTCACAGACGGCGATCGCACCTTGCATCGTGGGTAAGTCGGAATCGCTACCCATAATAATCCCAATTAATGGTTGATCCATGCTGATTCTCAGAAGAATAACTTACGTCCTACACTTTATCGTCAGCGCCAACCTCCTCGTTAGATCCATTCCATTTACCTAGAGATTGGGTTAACTCCTTCTTGCATCATCCGGCTTCCTGGAACTCTTTCTGAGATTTCACCGTCTTCCAGAGAAATAACCTCTATTTCCTTTTTAATAGCTGCTAAGTTTACTTCAGCTACATTTGTGAACATAGAGAATAATGTCCTAAGTTTACTTAGGAACAGTAAAAGATAAATCACACCATTTCTTTCTAGCGATAGAGGGAATTTGACTGAGATATCGCTAATTATTTTGATCGGGCAAGTAAGGATTGAGGAGATTTTGGCTAATGAATCGTTCACCTAATTTTTTATCAGGAAGTGCAGCATTTCTAGCTTTAGGAATGACCGCTACCACCCTAGCTCCAATCGTGATTTCTGCTCCAGCTTTTGCTGCAACTTTCACAGATATCCGAACTCACTGGGCACGCCCTTTCATTGAGCCTTTGGGCGCAGAAAATATTATCACTGGCTATCCAGGCAATAAGTTTAATCCCAACGATCCTGTAACTCGTGCCCAAGTAACGGCAATGCTGCGTCAAGCATTTGTCAATAATAAGAATATACAGTTGTCAAACCAATTTGATATAGCAGCAGCGGAAAACTTTATCAACTATACGTATGAGGATGGGAGAACTTCAAGAACCCGCTTACGTTCCACTGATAAGCTTACAAGAGCGCAAGTATTAGTTGCTATAACCAAAGGGTTGGGTTTGGAACCTACCAATGCTCCAGAGGAGGTTCTTAATAACTTTACAGATGCCTCTAAGATTCCTGATTATGCAGTCGATAGTATTACTGCTGCCACTGAACATGGGCTAGTTGTTAGCTATCCCAATGTAGCGTATATATCTCCAGCTAAAATTGCTACCCGTGCAGATGTAGCAGCTTTTATGTATCAGGCTTTGGTGCATGAAGGAGCATTCTCTCCCCTTTCTAGTCGAGTTCAAGCTTCTCGGTATATTGTTGAGGGAACTGTTGATGACAATCAAGCTAGCGTTCCTTACAACAATCCCAATAATTCAACGGGGGGATACAATCAAACTCGCCAAAATGAGCAATATAGAATTGCCCAAGGCACTTTGATAAATGTCAGATATTTGCAATCAGATAAGGTAGTGGTCGCTCCTGGTGAAACCCTGAATATGACGCTCTTGGTTGCTGATGACATTAGAAATAGCAAAGGAGAAGTTTTAATTCCTAGGGATAGCCAGATTCAAGGTCAAGTTGTACCTCGTTACAGTGGTTCTCAGTTCCTCGGTGGTCAGTTTGTTGCTCAAAGAGTTGTTGTCGGAAATCGCACTTATAACAATGTAAATTTGACCTCCCAGTTGGTGACGGGTCAAAAACCTAATGATGTGAGTCAACAAACCCTACAAAACTCAGCAATATCAGCAGCGGCGCAAGTTTTACTAGGAAGAGTCACGGGTGGCCGAATCAATCCTGGTAACATTTTAGGCAGTGTATTGTCGGGTCAGATTCCCAATCCCCAACAACAAACCACCAATCAGTTGACGATTATTGATCCTGAAACTGATTTGCGACTGACTTTTGGTAATGATTTCTATGTCAATGGGGTTGCTAGTTCCACCCGGTAATAAAAAATACCCATAGGGAGCAAACTTTAGTTTTCTAATTCTTAGAAACCCAGTGCTGAGCGCTGGGTTTTCTTTTTTTAGATAGCTTCAGCACTAAGATGAATTTAAAAAAAGAATGTGACAGGTGCCTACTTTCGGTAGAACACAGCGAAATGGGTTAATCTTGAAGTCCAGATTTTCCCCAGCAAGTCTGTAAAGATTACAAGGAGGTTCTTTACTGTGCAAGTGCGGTGCTTTTAACTATCCCGCTTGAATTTCAGGGTAAGTCATATGAGCAGCCTGATGGAGCAAGGGTAGTGGTCAGGGACAATCCCGTTGGTGTAGTTTACTGAAGATAGATCGAAAGAATCCTGTTTTCTGAGCCAATAATAGGAATGAGCAAAAATATACTGAACTGTATAGAGCTAAGTAAGTGGGACTCAGTGAACGTAGGTAAGGAATGACGGAAGCAACAAAAACAGCAATTTCTACACCGATAAATATTATCAATGCTCGCCTGCTGGGTTACGAAGGCTTGCAGATGCTGTCAGTGAACTATCACGGCATCATTGAATCGATCTATCCGATGGACATTATTTTCAAACGTATCCCGGCGCCAGAGTTAAAAGGGATGGATTTAGCTGGAGGCTGGGTGTCTCTTGGTGGCGTTGATTTACAAATTAATGGGGCACTCGGGTTGGCATTTCCAGATTTGAGTAGCGAGAATTGCCATCGTTTACCAGAAATTTGTAAATTTTTGTGGAATCAAGGAGTGGATGCATTTCTACCCACTATTGTCACCACATCGGTAGAAAATATACAGCGATCGCTCTCCGTCATTGCTGATTTTGTAGACTCGCATCAACAACTAGGAAAAACTGCTGAAGTTTTGGGTGTTCACCTAGAAGGGCCATTTCTCAATTCAGAAAAGCGAGGCGCGCACCCAGCAGAGTATTTACTCCCTCTAACCATTGATCACGTTCAGCAAGTTTTGGGGGATTACGCAAAGGTTGTCAAGGTTATTACCCTAGCACCAGAGTTAGATTCCACAGGCGAAGTCATCCCTTACCTGCGTTCCCTAGGAATTACTGTTAGCTTAGGACACTCGCAAGCGACCGCAGCCCAAGCACAGCAAGTTTTTGAACTGGGTGCTACGATGGTAACCCATGCCTTTAATGCGATGCCAGGACTGCATCATCGTGAACCTGGATTACTCGGTGCTGCCCTGATTCATCCGAAGGTGCAGTGTGGTTTAATTGCCGATGGTCAACACGTCTCTCCCATCATGCTGCAATTGGTGCTAGCGGCTGGGGGATATCAAAAAGGTTTGTTTTTGATCAGTGATGCTTTAGCGCCGTTGGGATTACCCGATGGGATTTATCCTTGGGATACTCGTCAGATTGAAGTGAAAGACGGTACAGCGAGATTACCCGATGGTACGTTGTCGGGGACGACATTGCCATTATTAGTCGGGGTTCAGAATTTAGTGCGGTGGAAAATTTGTGACTTAGAAACCGCGATCGCTCTAGCAACCATAGCACCCCGAAAAGCTGTTAATTTAGGTAGCTATCAAAGCCAAACACGGAAAGACGAAAAAGCTTGCTCTTATCTCGGTCAACCCGCGCATCGACTCTTGCGTTGGCAGTCAGATCAAGCAACCAGAGAAGTCACTTGGCAGCGCTTATTGTCCTAATCACATGGTAATTTTAAGCGTTGGTGATGTTGAGCAAAATCCAGGTTATGAACGCAGTTGATGATAAAGCCGTTGTTAAAGAGTATTTCAATTCCACTGGATTTGATCGCTGGCGGCGGATTTATGGCGATGGTGAAGTAAATAAAGTTCAGTTAGACATCCGCGAGGGACATCAACAAACTGTTGATACCGTTCTTAGCTGGCTAGCAGCAGATGGCAATTTGGCAGATTTATCCATCTGTGATGCGGGTTGTGGAGTGGGTAGCCTCAGCATTCCTCTGGCGGAAGCGGGTGCTAAGGTTTATGCCAGCGATATCTCAGAAATGATGGTGGGAGAAGCCAAAGAAAGAGCTGAAGCAATTTTAGGCAATAGTAATAATCCCACTTTCGCCGTGCAAGACTTGGAGACATTAAGCGGTCGCTACCACACCGTTATTTGTCTGGATGTGTTAATCCACTATCCCCAAGACAAAGCGGCGGAAATGATTTCCCATCTCAGTTCTATGGCAGAGTCTCGCGTGATTCTCAGCTTTGCTCCCAAAACCTTTGCCTTAAGTTTGCTCAAAAAAATTGGCAGCTTTTTTCCGGGTGCTAGCAAAGCGACTCGTGCTTATTTGCATCGTGAAGCCGATATTGTTCAAATTCTAGAAAGTAACGGCTTTTCAATTGAGCGAAAAGCGATGACTCGCACTCGTTTTTACTTTTCTCGACTCCTGGAAGCAACTCGGAAGTCAAGCTAGAATCGCAGCAAGATTGAGTTCTTGGTCAAACAATGAAAACAGCTGGAAAGTTGGCAGCAGGTTGGTTACTTTTAGCCGGATTTTTCAGTATAACGACGGCAACCTCTGCGCTGCTTGCTCAGCCGACTACACAGAGGGAGAATGGTGTTTTCTCCTTCTTGTGTGGTGATTTCCTAGACCAGAGTCAGCAAAATCGAGATCAGGCTGCGAGTGGATTGATTTATGGAGTACCTAGCCTCCTTTTAGGAGGATGGCTGGCTTGGGAATTGTATCGTCAAGGCAAGCAAGAAGGACGCGATCGCCTTCATGCTGTTTTTTACCGATTGCTGAAAGAAGGGAATGGACAACTGACTGTTTTACAGTTTGCTTTAGAAACGCAGCTACCTGCACCAGCCGCCAAACAATATTTGCAGGAGAAAGCCAAAGAGTTTGATGCCACTTTTCATGTCAGTGATGAAGGAGGCATTTCTTATCATTTCAATCAGTTGTTTACTCTCTCTCTACTCAGACCTGAGATTTCACCCTCATCAACTTTTGCCAGCTTATCGTCCTCAGACGCTACTGGTTCGCGTTCGTCAGCAGTTTCAGTGACTCCCTCTAGCAGCTATTGGAGTCTCGGTTCTAGTAGGGATGAAGTCCTTAGAGAACAGGGAACACCGACTAAAGTTGAGTACGATGCCGCTTTCCAGGAAACTATGATTTACTACGGTCGTAGTACGATCAAAATTTCTGAAGAGAAAGGCGTCGTAGGGTACGAGAATCTTGATAAGAATCTCAAGGTGCGTTGCGGCTAGTTTCTTTTGCCTCAACCTAATTCATCACTAATAGGACTTACGGATTTGGCAAAAGCATCAAGGTTTTAGGTAAGTTTTGCTAAATCGACTCTCTCCATCTCCTCACTCCTGAGGTAATCCTGACGCAGTTGGCGGCACTTCTAACTCATAAACCTGCTGATTTCCCATAGCACTCCGTACCACGACTCTAATCAGCCGATTTGAGGGGACAGAAACAAGCTGCTCAATTTTGCCTTCTCGCCCAGTGTCTACTAACTGATCATTGATCGACACTAAGTTTATCGGATTCACTTGAGCAATTACGCGCACTTGACCCGTTGCTGTCGCGGATAAAACTTTTAATTGCAGTCGCGTATCTTGAGAGATCTGCTTGGGCTTTGTGGGGGCTTCTCCTGGAAAGATTAAAGCAGAATACCCCGGTTCAACTAGTACCGTCTGTCCTTTAGCCGTGAGCGCAATTTTACCCTGAATGCTAGAAATACCCGTTTTTCCGTTGGGACCAACAGTCACGCCAAATTCTGTCCCACGGGTGCCAGCAACCCCACCAGGCGTCTCAATCTCGTAACTAGAGTTACGGCTTCGGAAGGGTCGAACTCTAGAACTAATCTGTCCTTGAGCCATATAGAAGCGCGTTTGCTTGCTGCCATCTGGTAAAGTCTTGAGGCTTTTAACTTGCAGATTTGTGTTTTCAGAAACGTTAACCGTGCCAATGCCATCATCCACGGCTAAAATGGCGCTGCTACCAATGGTAGTACTGATACCCGCATTCGCACCTTGGAGGCGATCGCCTACCTTTAGTTGTTCTCCATTAGAGGTGACTGTGCCGTTAGTCTGCTTAACTTCCACCCAGCGTTGAGTTTCAGCCGCTTGGGCTGTCCCAACACTTAATGCTGAGACGCTAACGACTAAACTACTAGCTAATACGGATAATCCTAGAATGGGAATCTGAACAAGAGAGAAGTTCATCGATAGCAAAGTGACTACAAGGTTGCTTTTTAAATTCTTCAAGGTCAATAACAGTTCCACCGTACATTTCTATGATTTTTTCTGGGTTACCCTTTTTTCAACCAATGACTGCCACTCATAACCGTTCATGGCGGCGTCTGCTTGCCAGTTGCCTCTTAACCCTCATTGCAGCATTTAGCTGTTCACTGCTAGGGATGCAGCCCGCCTTAGCGAGTTTCGAGGATGACCACTTTGACGGCAACATCTTTGTCCTTTATGGCGGTAATGGTTCCTTAGTCCCGGCAAGAATCTCACTGGCAGAATCCCTGAAACGTCATAAACCAGCGCTTTTGGTTTTCTATCTTGATGACAGCAGTGATTGCAAACAATATGCAACGGTGATATCGGGTTTACAAGCTTATTATGGTCGCGCAGCCAGTTTTGTCCCTGTGACTGTGGATGCTATCTCACCTAAATCTAGCTATACCCCCTCTGAACCGGGTTATTACTACGAAGGATTGGTTCCGCAAACGGTGTTAATTGACCAAGAGGGCAAAGTTGTCTTCAATGAAAAGGGCAAAGTGGCGTTTGAGAAAGTAGATGATGCTTTCCGCAATGTCTTTAACCTGTTACCTCGTTCTGAATCACCCGATCTGAAACAACGACGGATTAATGAATTCAATTCAGAGTTAGCACAGTAAGTGTAGGGGTAGACCTATTGGTCTGCCCTATTTTTTGAGAATATAATAAGGTATTTCGCAATCCACTTGCCTACAAAAACTGCTAAAAACTTTAGATAAAAGCAC
>Ga0196963_10000961_pt1 | contig 21694 bp, 20 predicted proteins | sample S1_5metaG_FD_148600 | JGI IMG/M metagenome (GOLD analysis project Ga0196963, IMG submission 148600) | Soil microbial communities from Anza Borrego desert, Southern California, United States - S1_5 | ecosystem: Environmental > Terrestrial > Soil > Desert | place: USA: California | collected... | reverse complement strand
CTACATGGACAAAGCTAAGACTGGACTACAGAACCTAGGCCGAGGATTACAAGTTGCAGCCACTGAGCCATATAACATGGCTGTTAATTATAGGCCTGGTCAATATGGTGGCTCCTTTCAATCTGTTGGCAACGTAGCACGTGGTGCGGTTGATGCTGTTAGACATCCTATGTCAGATGACAGGTACTGGCTTCGCAAGCCATTTAGAAGTGGTATTGCTGTAGGGGCTGCTGCTGGTATTGGAGCTTCTGCCTATAATCGAAATGAGCCCTTTGGCTCAGGACGGGAAGGAACAATAGTGGCTATCAACTCGTCTCAAGGTGGAGGTATATCCCAGGATCTACAAAGATCAACTGAGGGATTAGTATTTAACCTACACCGCAACAATAAGTCGATGAGATCAAGGTATCAATAAAATGCCAGGCCTCGACTACCTTCAGGCATATGACCCGCGAGATGATAACTACTTTCGTAGTGGCATCCCGCAGTTAGCCCTTGACTGGGGCTTGATGACTGGCGTTGCCTGGTGGTCTAGGCGAGAAGCCAATAAGATTGATCCCCGCGGACCGCTGTCTAAGTACAGCATGATGAATACTGGCAAGCGGTCCATCTTTGCCCAAAAGCCAACGGGCCTTGATACATATGCTGGTGTTAGTAAAATGCGATCAGCAGCTGCCGAGGCTGGCTCCTTGGCAGCTAATAAGAAATCGCTTACTAAGTTTGCTAATAACCTAGGAAGAGCTAATAAGTTCTTCACCTTAGCTGGTGCTGCTATCCTAGCTTATGATCTTTCTAGATCATTAGGATTACGCAATGCGTTCACAGAATCGCGTCGCGATGCAGAATTGGCAATGAGACGTCCTATATATCAGGGCGACGATTCATACTTCGACTCTAGGGCAGCTTTTACTCAAAGACAGCGAGCTATACAAACTATACATAACTCGCAGCTTTCTATGAGAGCAGCTATGGGTCAGGAGTCTCAATTTCTTCATAACTAAATTGAAGTCTAAATTAAATGACTAGTCAAGATACTCTAACACGTTTACAAGACTGTATTGCTAAGGGCTATGGCAGAAGACGTCTAGCTAAAGAGCTAGGTGTCACGCCTCATAAAGCTCGGCAGCTAATGCAAGACTTTATACCTCCCAAGCAGATAGAGGTAAAAGCAAAAAAGACAGCAATCAAATTAGATGAATCAAAGATAATCAAATCAAAGCCATCAAATAGTACAACTAGAATTGAGTTAGTCTCGAACGCACAGATAGATGAAACTCCAGGATCTGTTAGAGTACGTCCAATTTCCCTTCGTGTTGCTTGCGTTAGCGATATTCATTATCCTTACCAAGATATCGTAGCAGAAGAGATCGCTCTCTCTTATATAAAAGATTGGAAGCCTGATATTCTGGTATGGAACGGCGATATCTTTGACTTCTATGCTGTTAGCAATTATGAGAAGAGCATCAAGAAAAAGATGAATATCCAGGAAGAGATTGACTATGGCCATTCACGTATGTCCATGTGGGTCAAAGAGCTTGGAGAGACACAGCATTATTTTAGACGTGGTAATCACGAGACTCGTCTAAACAGAATGATCATGAAGAACGCCCCGGCTTTGGAGGCTCTTCGTAGTACAGCTATCGAGCAGAATATAGACTTTGACTCGATAGGGGTTAAGTATATCCCTGATCACCAGGATCTACATATTGGTAACATGATGTTTATCCATGGCAGTCAGGTAAGGCGGCACGGTGGTAATTCATCTCGTGGACACTATGAACAATACGGATGCAGCCTTCTAATGGGGCATACCCATAGACTAGCTGTGACCTATAAGAGAAACAAGTTCGGAACTCATACCCTAGTCGAGAATGGCACTCTATGTGACTTCGATGTCGAGTATGCACAGTTCCCAGATTGGCAACAGGGATTTACATGTCTCCAATACGATGGAGACGATTTCTCTGTTACCCAGCATGCCATCATAAACCATAAATTGATAGCTGATGGCAGAGTATATGTGAGCTAATGTCATCGATAGAGATAACAGAACATATTGGGGATGGTAAGCTTTACAAGCGTTACATCCCCGAACGTGACTATAGGTCGACCGGCTATAAGCCATTTGGTAAAGGCTTTGATGATCTATGTGGTCATTGTGAAGTATACTACCAATTGATACATGCTAAGGGACTTACGAAGAAGCCCTTTATGCCTGTATGTAATAAACACGTACTAGATGAGTTCAAGACTCTCAAGGCTGAGGACTTCGCTAGCCCTGAAGAGTATGAAGAACTAATGATCAATGCAGACCCAGTAGCTTGGGCCGTTAAGAACTTCGCCTGGGAGGCTCGCTGGTATCAAGAAGAGATGATGAGCTGCTGGTCCGGTAGCACTCATGTCTTTTTATCTGATGGTAGTTTGTGTCAAATTCAAGATATTAAAGTCGGTGACTCTGTACTTACATATGACGAAACAGGCAGGAGAACTTTCCCCAAAAAAGTAACCCATTGGATTAATAATGGTGTTCGAAAAGTATATCGCATAACACTTGAGAATGGCGATAAACTTGAATGTACTTCTGACCACCCAATTTATTCATGGTCAAAGTGTGGTGAACTTAATAAACTGCACAACTGCCCATCTTATAAGAATTCGTATCGTTCTTTAGATGATGGCCTAACTGTTGGTGATCGAGTTTTTGTCCTGAATAGATTTAGTCGATATGGAGATGTTGATGACATAGAGCTTGCTAAGCTACTAGGCTATATTGGAACTGATGGCTATGTTAGATATAACGGAGGCTCATCTTTCTGTAATATACGGCGTGCCTATATAGACGAATTTGAGGCCTGCCTTAAGAAGAGATTCCCAAAGGATCATTATATTATTAGAGAGCGTCCGGCTCATGAATATAATGGAATGCAAAAACAGACCTCTTGGACGGTCGAAGTTTCTGATGGTGAATTTGCTGCATTGTTAAGAGCTATTGGAGCTGTGAGAGATAGAGAAGCTGCTATCCTAGACTATGCCTTTAAGTTTTCTGAAGAAGCTCTCCGCGTCTTTGTAAATCGTTGCTGGTCAGGAGATGGCTGTGTATATACTCATAATAATGGTGTTACTGAGCTATCCTTGCATTCTGGCAATAAAGCCTATCTAGAGAAGTATAGGCTTTTACTTCGCAAGCTTGGGATCATAAATTCCAAGGTTTATGAAAAATCTGACTCTAATGCTGTCAAGCTTACCATAAAGACAGTAGATGATATTCTTAACTTCTTTGATGAAGTAGGTCAGATTTATGGCAAAGAAATAGAATCATTATCTGCAATCAACGAAGCTAATAATCGAGTCAGACGTACACGACGTAGATTTGGGACCTCATCCAGACAGAAGATCGTATCTATTGATTATATTGGAGATGAAGAGGTTTATGATATAACAGTAGAAGATAGGCATAACTTTTTTGCTAATGGCGCAGTAGTACATAATTGCACAGCACAAAAGAAGTTAGTACGCGCCGGGCGGCGCACGGGCAAGACGTCCGCTATATGCATCCTTACCCTGTGGGCTATCTTCACTCATATTGATTACACGGTTCTCGTTATCGCTCCTTATCAAGCTCAGGTTACTAAGATCTTTGATGAGATGGAACGTCTTATTGCAACCAACCCAGACTTGTCTTCTGCTATCAGAAGAAAGACCAAGAACCCACAGCGCATTGAATTAAACAACGGATCTAAGGTCCTGGGTTTCTCATCTGGTAGCAAGTCTGCTTCTAAGTCTGACAAGATTAGAGGTCAGGATGCTCACTATATCGTTCTTGACGAAGCTGACTATCTAGATGACGCTGACCTAGAAGCTATTCTGGCTATCCTTGCTTCTCACCCTAACTGTGGCTTATGGGCTTCATCTACTCCAAAGGGTGCTCATAATAAGTTCTATCAGTGGGCTTGTGACAAGAACCTAGCCTTTAAAGAGTTCCATTATATATCTGCTGAGTCTCCATCGTGGACTGAGGATACTGAGGAGTTCTTCTTAACTAACTGGGGCTCTGTAGCATTCGAGCACGAGTTCTGGGCTGAGTTCGGTATACAGGAGGGCGGTGTATTTAGAAACGACCTTATTGATAAGGCGCTTGCTGAATATAGCCTGCCTCAACCTAGATCTAGTCCTCACTCTAGAATTGTTGCTGGAGTAGACTGGAACGGTGAGAAGAACGGTGTTCATATTATTGTTACAGAATTCTGGAATGGCAAATATAGAGTTTTGGCAAAGGAGATAGTCAAAGACGCGCAGTTTACTCAGCATGCTGCTATTGATCGTATTTTAGAGCTTAACCATAAGTATGATCTAGACTTTGTCTATGTGGATGAAGGCTACGGCCGAGTCCAAGTAGAGATCATGCATAAGATTGGTATGCAGCAGCCTGCTACTGGTCTTCATAAAAAGGTCGTTGCTTATTCTATGAATAAGCAAATTGAGATGCGTGATCCTGTAACTGGCTCGATTATTAAGAAACCACCTAAGCCATTCATGGTTAACCTAACTGCACTACAGTTAGAAGAGGGTAGACTGCAGCTACCTGTATCTGAAGATACTCAGATTTTGGTTGCCTCTAAAGAAGGTGAGGCGCAAGGTAAATCTCAGGGCCTTGTACAGCAGATGCGTAACTATACAGTGGAACGTATCTCGGTTCTAGGTCTGCCTACTTATAGTCAAGGTGAAGACCATACGCTTACTGCCTTTATGCTTTCTATTATAGGCTTTATCATGCAATTCTCTGACATGGCTAAAGTAAATGTCTCTCATGCCATGCGGGCTCTTAATTCTCCATTAGTACAGGAGAAGAGTCCTGAGAATACAGGAACTGCGAAGCTCGCAGCTATCACTCGCCAGCTAGATACTGGATTCAAGCTCCGTAAAGGACATAATGACTTAGGCAGTATCTTTAAAGCTAGACAAGCTCAAGAGAATGTACGCGGAGCTATTACCCGTGGCGAACGTGCTGCGATACAGCGACACTTCGGTAAACATAATATCAACCGCAAAACTGATCTAGGCAGAGGAGGCCGTGGCTCATTTTAGAGTATAAAGGTATACCAGCATTTAATAGAGACCGTGAGCTACAGCTTCGTTCTCTTGATCCTAACTCACTTAATGAGTTTATCAAGACGGCGCCTGCTGTACAGCCCGCGGAAGATATCCTATTTGATGATGTTACCCGTCTATATATCAAGGGTGAGGTATTACGTAACGCTATAACTAAAATGGATTCTGCTGGGTTTATCCCAGTAGAAGATCAAGCTTCAGTTGTAGCCTCTATACAGAGACTATACCCTGGTGCAGACTCTTATTATTTGATTACGTTTGGACAGTTCCAGAAGGCCTGTGAATTCCTAGCTGACCGCTCTCAAGCTTTTGACGAAGACTTTATTCTTAAGCTTGATGTAATAGATCCTAAGCTAGAACATACTACAATCACGAAGACTCATAAGTCTGTAAGTGATGATGGCAATGATTGGATTAGCTCATTTCTAGAGGCGCTATCTCCTTTTGCTGGACTTATTATAGCTGGCAAAATGATGCAGTTATACTCGTCGTTTGCTCCTGAAGAAGGAGTTGACAGCAACGGCGCTTTTGGTGAGTCTAGAAGCCAGGGACTAATAGCTGCGCCTATTGCTATAGCCTTGCTTATAGAGCTAGGACTTAGCGTAATTGAATACAAGAAGCTATACGGCAAGAATACACCTACACATATAGATCAACACTTTGATGAGCTTTCTAATGATCCTGCTAAACGAGAAAAGATCTTAACAGAAGCTGGTTATGACTACTCTGCCTTGAGAGCTAACCAGAAGTTTAACGATCACAGAGCTATTAAAGAATACGCTCTACGATACATCTCTATACACTCGGACCAACTAAACTATGACCACTGGATCTCATACTCGCACGTTGTGGATTCTCAGATTCTGGTGCGTAGTGCTGCGGCTATGGCTCCAACCTTCTCTGGTAAATGGAGACAGTACTACGGTCTTGGTAACAATGAAGTAACTACTGAGACTCAAATCTTTGAATCTAATAGTACAATAAACGGACCGCTGGCTGTTACTCTTAACAACGCGCTAGCAGGCTATCTAAGCTCACTGAATCTAAATATCAGTGGGTCTTATGATGGTATATACCAGGCTCTAAGCTATCGAGTAGATCCGCACCTGATATGCTGTCTCGTGTGGTTCCTCGGGCCTATGAGCCTGGACACGCTTAAGAAGATCTCTCAAGTGCTGAGACTATCTACTCTTCAGATCAATGGAGAGTTCGGCGATTTCTTTTCATACTTGGCAGAGTCTACATCTACGATACTCTTATCTATGATGTCTTACTATCTGAGTGTTATCTTAGATAGACTACTACATGCCTTGTACGAAAAGATCTTCGCCTTAACAGATAATGATATACTAGATGCGCTTAAGATTTGTCTTGGGTTTGAGATAGTTCTCAATGGGATAGCCTACGCTCTTAACTCAGTTCTCAGATTCCTAGAGGATCTATTTGATCAGCTTAGAGCTTTGCTCAATAAGCTGGTCAACAAGAGCAAGACAACGGCGAATCTTATTGTAGAGCGTCGTGGAATGTACTCTATCATTAAATTGATAGAAGCAGTTATAGCCCAGGCAGACGCTATACAACATATCTGCCCAGTTGATAATAAGGATAATACAAATCAGTTTGCTAATCAGGATATCACAGATAGAACTTTAGACTTTGTGGCTATCAATCTTCCTAACCTCTATCCAGTTCTAGATATGCCAGAATCTGATAGGAGGAAACACTTCAGTGAGATTAAGCCCGTTACTCTTTCTAGACTTGGATTTGAAATTCCAGGGACAGACGAGAATGGACAGCCGGATGTCTTTATCAAGAAGCCTGCTGAGTGTGGCTCAGAGTCGGCAGCAGTTAAAGGTGTGACTCTAGGCCAGCGTCTCGCAGATAAACTTAAAGGTACAATATAATGGGTCTATTTGGATATAAGCTATTCAGACATGATGACGTCAATGCGCTTAAGCAGCAGCTAAATGATCTCAAGCTCGTTGTTGAGTCACAGCGTCAACAGAGTAGCCAAATACAGGAAGCTATAAAAGAACGGAGACGGACTCTAAACCGCCCGTTACAGTATCGTACTCCTGCTGTAGGCTCAGACCATCGTAAAGATACCGGGTATACGTACTATGGCCCTGGGTACGACTTAGCTGAGATCGGTCGTGCGATTGATATAGAGCCCTATATCAATCAATCAGTACGTAAACACAGAGAGCAAATCCTTAAAGAGGGTTTTAGACTTAAGGGTGAAGATCCCGAGATGGTTGACTATTGCAACAACCGTCTGTTCGAAATCTCTCTGATATCCGGTATCACCACTCAACAAATGGTTAGGGAATTTACCACTAACCTTGTAGCTTATGGGACTGCCTTCTTAGTAGTTAGACGAGATGCAGAACGGTCTAGTGGTCGTACTATTAGAATGCATGGTAAAGATAGAGAGCCTATCGCTGCGCTTTACCCGCTGGACCCTACTTCTGTTTCGGTAGCCCTTAATGATTATGGTCACCCAGTCAGATGGAAGCAGCGTGTACCAAATGCCGTAGGTAATCAAACGGAGATTACTTTTGATGCTGATGATGTCATTGTGGCGACGATTGATAAAAAGCCTGGATTTGTGTTTGGTACTCCCTATATACTTCCTACTCTTGATGATGTGCGCTCTTTACGACGTCTGGAGGAGATAGCTGAAGTCATAGGACAAAGACACGCATTCCCATTACTCCATTTTAAAGTAGGATTGGATGAGATTGGTCCTCAGGTATTCGATGATGGCACTAGTGAAGTAGATCTAGTTAAGAGCTTGGTTGACAATATGTCTTCTCAGGGCGGACTGGTTACTTCTAATAGAGTTGAGGGGGTTCTCCTAGGTGGAGATAAGCAGACTCTAGATATTGAACCATACCTTCAATATTTTGAGAAGCGTGTGCTTGGTGGTCTACGACTATCAGAAGTGGACCTGGGCCGTGGTGAGACAGCTAGCAAAGCTAGTGCTGTTACTGTATCCCAAGGGCTACAGGACTCAGCCCGGGACTTCCAGGCTGTAATTGCGGACGTGTTTAATAACTATCTCTTCTTGCCTCTATGTCTAGAAGGCGGGTTTGATGTTAAGCCTACAGAGAATATGGTTACTCTTGACTTCACGATGATTGATCGTGAAGAAGAGAGAGCTAAGCAATCACATGGTAGCGACCTATATATGAATGGCGCGATTACCCATGCTGAACTCCGTAAGGAATACCTAGGCAAGAACGAGTGCAGTGAAGACGAGAAGTGCGATCTCTATCAAGAGAAAGAGCATGAGCGTCAGAAAGAGTTGACCAAGATGACTGGAGAGCAGGCTATTCAGAAAGCCAAGGTAACCAAATCTCAGTCAGCTAAGAACAAGACTGCCAATAAGAATCGGCCTCGTAATCAGCATGGACGTAAAGCTGCTAAAACTAAGGTAACTAAGAATTCAATGGACTTAGCCAAAGATGGCTATTCCGTAATCCAAGAGTCTTGCATGTATGAGACCCGGGATATATTCTTAGACTGGGTAGAAAAACATCAGGGTGGTGTGGTCTGTGAAGACGACGACCCTATGGATGCTACTACCAAGGCTGACGAGCTTACTCTAATTTTCAACAACTGGGTTACTGCGGCTACCGAGCACGCGCGGGTTACGCTAGCTCCTATTATAGATATTGGAGCTAAGGACTGCCTTACTGACATGAGTGTCAGTGGTATGCCTTCTATTACTAAGAAGGCAGAGGACCGGTTCTATAAGAACTCTATTGAGAAGAGTTTCAAAGTATTGGCTGATGCAGCTATCGGACTGACAAATAGTAATGACGCCCTATCAGGTTTAACCAGTGACACTCCACTCTCTACTGTCGCCAGCAGTATTATAGATCAACTCCAAGGCGAGCTTAAGAGCTTGTCATTTAAACAAATAGATCTAGCATATAGATTTGGCTATGCCAAGACTGCTAGAGCCCATGGATATACAACAGTTATTATGAGTCCAGATGGCTGGCACTGCGATGACTGTCAAGAAACTGGGGATATAGAGGTATCCCTGATTGATAAGAATGGCGCCTACAGAAGTATCCTGTCTACTCATGGTACATGTGAGTTCGGGATCCGGCTTGGCGAAAAATAACAATATGACGGAAAGACCTGAGACTAAAGAAGATTGGGACGACGAGACAGCCGAAGATTTAGAAAAAGAATATAAAAAAGAGAAGCGAGTTCGGCAGAATCTCAAGCGGGCCAAAAAAGAGAAATCCAAGGAAAAGAAGAATGGGCAAAAGAATAATCGAGATAACGGATTATCTTGACCTTCGGTTCAAGCCTATTATGGCTGATGCCCAAAGTCTTATTGGAGATATGAAAGCTTCCAATAAGAAGCCTTTACTGCGTGCCACTATTGATGCCACGCACTCTGGTAGGCTGACCAATATGAGGGTCTATCCGGGCAAGTATATGAAGGCTGGAACCGATACCTTCATGAAGCCGAGTCCTAAGCCAATCCTAAAGTTTCATAATGATGAACAGGATCCGATTGGTCGGGTAGCCTCAGCAGACTATATCCAAATCAAACAAGGATACGATTTTGAGAATGACTTCCTGAATCCTGGCGATGGCCAAGGCTCAGGATTTATTCGTCTTGGTGTCAATATAATGGACGCCGATTCTATCGATAAGTTCCTTGATGGTAGATATAAGAACGTCTCAACCCGCCAACACTGTGATGTCATGCTCTGCAGCATCTGTGGCGACAACATGGGCGACTGGGATTCTGAGTGCGAACACACGCCCGGTAAAGAATATAAGATTGAAGGAAGTGATAGCCTTTATAAGTGCTATGGTATCACCGGTAAGCTTTCCTATAAGGAATGCTCTGTAGTTAATATCCCAGGTGACATAGAGGCAGAAATAAAAGAGGTCACTCTAGACAACGAAGATAGCTATAAGATGTCCTGTATGGATACATCTGGAGCTAATGTAGAAAACATGGTGTTGTCTGATGGTGAAAATGAAGTACACTTGATGGCCAATGCTATCAAGAATAAGGTGACTGCGAAAGATCGAAAGAAACTTACCGGTAAGACAATTGTAGCAGTCAGCCCAGTATTCAACCCTTCAAAATTACAATCATTAGCTAATGAGGATGATAGCATGACACAAACAAAAACTGACGCTGAACTAGCGGCAGAAAAGAAGACCACTACTACTGACGTGGCCAGCGATGGTAGTAGCAAGCCTGACCAGGCTGATGCTGAGAAGAAGCAAAAGGAAGGCGTCGTAGCCCCGGATGCTGACCCGGCGAAGACCCACGGTGCGGGTAAAGCAGTTGTTAGTGATGCGGCTCTAGTTGCTTCAATAGAAGCACTAACCAAGTCTCTAGCAGAAGCAAAAGCTTTGAGCGACTCGCTCAAGGCTGAAACTGATCGACTCAAAGCCACTATTAAGGAACGTGATGAACAACTAGACAAGCTACGCCTAAGTGAGACAGCCCTACTGGCTGATCTAAAGACGGCTCAAGCTTTTAGTCTAGTTAGTAACAGCATTGTCCTTCGCAAGCCATCCGTGGCTGGTATAGTGGATATGGAAACCTTCAACGCGAAGGTAACTGAGTATGCAAGTCGATCGATTGACTCTCTGAAGGATTCAATGTCAGACCTGGCTCCAGAGCTAGTGTCATATCGTGCCAGCTTGGGTATTAAGCCTGTTGCGACTGTTGTCGCGGACAAGAAGCCGGCACCTTTGGTATCTAATACCCCACTAGCTGACAAGCCAGAGCCTGGTATTGTTGATTCTGATGAAAAAGCAATCAACGCGTATTTTGGTTCTTAACCCCTAAATTGTCTTTCTCGTAGGAGATAATATACAATGGCAACTTTTCGTACTCCGCGCGGTTATGGTGTTGACACCGTACAATACCGCGAACTAATGGAGGGGGTCAGACCTCAAGCATCGGCCGTTCCTATGGAAGCATGGACTGGGCTAGCGCCGGTTGTGGTAGATGAAAATCACCACGACCCGATAGTAATCATGCCAGGTACCTTTGTTGGTATCGCTTCTGGTGGTCTTGCATCAGGTAAGATCTTCCCTGCTCACACTAACACCGGTAACCTCGGTATCCACATGTGCTATGGATCAGATGACAGCACTTGGGGCTTCCCGGTAGTTACCTATAGCGGTACAGCTACAGCGATTACAAACGGTCCTGTTCCACCGCTGGGTGTTGTTTACAATAGAATTTATTCTTTCATGCTGCAGAATACGTTTGTTAATTATAAGCGTAATGAGAACGTCGGTATTCTAACCGACTATCTGATCCAGATTCCTGCGATCACTTCTGCAGAGCAAACTATCCAGCCCGGTCAGCTGGTTCAAATCTGCAAGACAGCCAACAAGTGGGGCCGTACTAGCACGATTACATCAGTTGATACTCTTATGGGTAGACTGCAAGCATGGGATGGTACGACTGAAGGACTTCGGTTCGTCGTAGGTCGTTGCTACTCAAATATTACGTTTGCTGACGGTACAGTAACTACAGGCAAACTAAAAGATGACACCACATATACCCTAACTACTGCTGGTAAGGCAGAGTTCAAAGGCCTGGAAAGAGTTAACACTGTTCCTGGTCTAGGTGTTTCTGGCACTGGTACGAAGGGTGTACCTACTTGGCTACTGGATGCTGCACCGGATTCGTCTGGTGGCTACCACGCCCTTACGATCCTGGTCCGCCTGTAATCTTAAGGAGCATATACTACAATGACACAAAAGCAAATATCAGAAGCATTTGATGCCGATCAAGCAAGCTATATCGTAGCTCTGCGCGATGATATCAAGGCTCTGAAAGACAAAGAAGACGGCCCGGATCTGTCTGACGTTGACGAGAATGTTCGTGAGGTTATTATAAAGGACCGTAAGGTTCTCAAGAAGACCTACGACCTCTGGAAGAACGATGGTAGAATCCCAGGTCTAAAGCGTGGTCGCGTAACCTACAAGGACCTATGTGAAATCGACGCGAAGCACACGAAAGTGATGCGTGACTCTTTCTCGAATGACCACCCACTTCTGATCCCACGGGTTGTAAGTGAAGTCGTTAAGGAAGCACTAGAACCTAATATCGTTCTGACACCGCTGCTTCAACGCATTGCGTATCAGCACGGTACCCAACTAACCTTCCCGGCAGTCGGTGCTATCACAGCGGCTGACATCCCAGAGGGTGGTGAATACCCGGAACGCAGCCTAGACTTCGCAGGTCAGGTCGTGGCACAGATCGGTAAGAGCGGTGTGGCGGTCAAGTTCTCAGAAGAGACGATCAAGCACTCTCTGTACGATGTGATGTCGATGACCCTACGTGCGGCAGGCCGCGCTCTAATCCGTTGGAAGGAGCAGAAGGTCGCCAGCATGATTCTAACGAATGCTGGTGGCACCAACACTCTGTTCGATAACACGTCAGCATCATACCCAAGCACAAGTGGCCGGGGCTATGGTGGCACGTACAACGGTGGTATCACCATGAACGACTTCTTCAAGGCATATGCGGAGATGATTGAGCGCGGGTTCATGCCCGATACTCTACTCATGAACCCATTTGCTTGGCAGATGTTCGCTGACGAAGGTCTACAGCGGATCTTCGGCTTCTGGAATGGTTCAGCAATGTGGAACATGCACCAAGGTTCGCCTGGTAATGCTTCTCAGTGGAAGAACTCAGGCATGCAAGGTCTGCTACAGAACAGCACTGTAACGTCCCCGCAGAACCTTGCGACGACGATGACTAACATGCCGACGATCTTCCCATACGCATTCAGAATCGTAGTTACACCTTACATGCCATATGACGCGGTACAAAACGTCACTGACATGGTTCTGTGCAACACAAACGAGCTGGGTGTGCTGGTTGTAGAAGAAGAAGTAATGACTGAGACCTGGGATGATCCCGCAAGAGACATCCTAAAGACTAAGCTGCGCGAGCGTTATGGTCTTGGTACGGTTAACAATGGTCAAGGCACTGGACTAATCAAGGGCGTGTTCCTCGGTAAGACGGTTGACTTTACTCATAACCTACAGGTTAGCTACACGACTGGTGATTTCGTACCTGGACTAACGGGTGACGACAGCGTGACGTCAGCGTTCTTCAATAACAACTATAGCTAATAGTTGAGGTAGACTGAAACATAATAGCCTCTGAGGACACCAAGCCTCAGGGGCTATTTCTCCTTCGAAGGACTGAATTATGACTGACAAACTAGGAATCATTAACAATTTTGCAGGTGAAGTGCTTTCCCTGAACCAAAAGAAAGCTCCATACCTTGGTATAGGTATGAATGAAGAGACCCGTCAACATAAAGTTGTCTGGAATGTTAAAGGCTGGTGTAAGCAGGTTCCTACAGGCCTGACTTATGAAGAAGCTCAGCAGATCCAGAAATGTATATCTGAGGGTGTTCTCGTGACAGGCCGGCATTATCTACCTGCTAAGGTAAAGGACCCGGCTACCATTAAAAAGTATCTTGATACTATTCGCCAGCCTCTGATGCCTGTCGCTAAGAAGCCATTCCAGGAACTGGTGCGTAAAAAGCAAGAGGGTAACTACAGTGCTAAGGAAATAATCGTAGCCTGTATCCAGGAAGAAGAGAAGCTCAGACGCCGGGCTGACTGGCTGAGATTCTTGGGTGATGGATTAAAAGCTTGCACTGGCCCTGAGCTTATAGTTGAAGATTACCATGATGACCCTGAGGCCTATCAGGTAGTAATCAACACGGAAACTAATCAGATAGTTGCTGATAGTAGACCAGTAGAAGCACGTAAGCCCAAAGGCAAAAAAGTGGTGGTGGTTGAAACTAATCAGGCTACCCAAGAAGAGCGAGCTAAAGCACTAGATAACTATCTAGGCGATAGCATCTAAGGAGATTTGAATGCCTGTCCCGGTAGTATCTAGTTCAAACCCTGCGTCAAGCGCTGTGGACGTTTTTACAAACGTTCCGCTATACGTTACGTTTGCATCACCGGGACTTCTTTCTTCTAGCGTCACGCAGAATAGCGTGATGCTGTACAATGTAGCTACACAGTCGGTTGTACCTGTAACGCTTAGCTACGATTCATCAACTAGAGTAGTCACGATTACGCCGCTGAGCGTGCTCGCCGAATCGTCGGTCTATTCTATTAGGTTCCCAGGTACTGACATAGCTCTTGGTGCTAGCTATGTCATTAAGGAATCAGGCAGTGGGACTGCTCTTATCACGACTATAGATATCCAGTTTACTACTGGTACTCGTACTTATATTAATGACACGGTTGTTGACAAGAATGCCTCGGACCTTTCACTAGAAGGTGATCTCAGGCTGCCTGTCAATGTCAAAGCGCTGGGTGACCTAGCAGTTGAGACTACATATCCTAAGAACCATACGGCTGATGTATCGGGTCAGCTGGATGGTTCTAATAGATTCTATGTGAAGTTCAACAAGGCACTATCAGGCACAGTGCTAACCCAAGATTGGGCTACAATAAATGCCTTCCCGATGATGGACATGAATGTCTATCTAGCTTCTGGTACTACCTTTGGTACTGGTACGATGCCTATAATGACCGGCATCTGGGCTTCGGGAGCTTATCTCTGGGCAGGGTTCTCAGCAGAGCTACCGAAGAATGCTGCGGTTCAGATGACTCTATCAGAGGATATAGTCGCTACTGATGGAACTGAGTTAGGCCCTAATCAGTATATGCTGAGCTTCACCACAGATAGATTCCCTAAAGTAGGTGGTGTCAATATAATCAAGACTGAGTTAGCAGCTACGGCTGATGTGCTTAACAATGAATATATTGCTTCTATACTGCTTAAGAATACTGTTCGAATAATACAGCGCTGGCCTAGCTTCAATCAAACTGTTCCTCAATATATTGCATACAAGTATATAATCAATAGGACTATAGTAGATATCCTAGATGATAAAGAACTTGAGAAGGCGCTGGTTGCTGGCACAAGACGCAGACTAGGAGACTTCGATGTCTCTATTGATTACAAGGTCGGTCAGCTAGCACTCAAGCACGCACGAGCTCTTAAGGAAGCAGACGATGCTCTAGATGGTATAGACCCTATCAAGAAGCTCGGTGCTCGTATAGACACAGCTATTGCTCTCAACTACCAGCCTGATAGATTATGGCATGGTGTGAGCAATAGAATAATTGACTTACGTTTCAAGACGTATCAGGAAGATATTCCTGCATCTAATCAATCTTATAATAGACACGCTAAAACCCAAAACTATCCATTCTAATTATGGCAAACAAAAGAAATGATCCTGCTCATCTTAATATAGCTAAGCAAGCGATGGAAGAGATGATGCATAACCGGGCACCTGGTCAACAGGGTGTTCCTAATATCACTAAGCTACCTAAGTCACCTGAATATAATCCTGTGCCTCTTCAGCTAACTCCAGAAGAGATAGCTAAGCTGGGCAGTATGTCACAGCCTAAGTAATGACCAAACTTAACTTCATCGACTTCCGTAAGGAATTAGAGCTATTGAGAAACGCGGGGCTTCACCATATGTGGGTGGCCCTGCGTTGTGTTGATCTTGGTACGCCATGTACAGAGTGTTCTAAAGTTATAGACGTTCATCATGAGCAGCCCCCAAGGTCCTGCACTAGCTGTCTGGGTATAGGATACTCTTTCGTCGATAAGTTAGTTAAGGCCTATAGATATAGGCCACTATATGGTGTTGATACCAAAACAATGGTTGGTGTTATCAATACACAAACACGCGTTTATATACTCGAACATGGTCAACAGCCAAAGCAAGTTGACTGGATACTAGAACTAGAACTCAATTCTGACAATCAGCCAGTACAGCCTTTTAGAGTAACAAGCCGTTTTAAGATACAAGACGCCATGCCAATGCGTGGCGATGATGACGGGCGTATTGAATACTGGCATTGCATTGCAGAAGAGCGAAACCTGGATGATGGTAAAGCGACCTTCTAATGTCCTTCCTTAATGATAAGTTCAACCAGCCTGAGCTAGAAGACCCGGCAGATCTTGGGTATGCTCCGTATAGAGTAGACTCTCAGATCCTGTGGCCTCTCCGTAAGATGAGGGCTAACCGGGGCGCGTCCTATGAGGACGCCATGCTGATGATCGGAAGGCTCATCCCTAGATTCCAGGCTACCTATAGAAGCCATAGTGTAGATACCAGCTTAATACTGATGCCCTATCTGCCTCGCCAGCCCAGAGACGGGGATAAGATTAAGAACATTACTACAGGTGAAATCTATACTGTAAAAGAAACTATAGTAAACCCGTATACAAAAGCCTGGGAAGGCTTAATTAGACTTAACTGTAATACTGCTCCTAATGCCAAAAAGGCAGAGCGTCTTCAATTTATTGACCCTCTTAATGTGGTTAGGTTTATTGAAGATGGCCCTCAGATGATAGGAAATGAGGATCAAACCTCTAGTGGTATTATAATAGATAAAGGCCCTATGCCGCCGACGGTGGTGTATTCGCTAATACGGAAAGAACCAGGGAGCATTGGGAAACAACCCTTTGGTCCTGCAAAAGACTATCGAAGACGAGTCCGCGAACATGTCAAAGATAATGCCATCCCAGGGCATACCATTGAAGTTCGTGGTCAAGCTTTTGATAACTTAGTGCAGTTTGACTGCTGCACGACAGATAACGTCTCAGCCAGTCGACTGGTCAATTGGTTTGAGAAGTTTATGAATCTTTATGAATGGGTTCTGAAGAAGAATGGCGTCCAGCAGATACTCTACTGGCAACGCAAATCTGATGCAGCTGTGCCGAAGTGGAGGCAAGACCTCGTAGTAAGAACAGTACAATACTACTTCAGAACCGAAGACGTAGAGGCAGTCATAAGAAGAGACCTAACTAATATAAACTACGCTATAGATTTAGCTGAGGATATTTTGGATACGACAGAACGTTATATTGCTGATCAGAAGGTCACTGGCCTGGTCTCTGAGGATCAATATCGCAGTCTGTTCCGGGACTCTAATGGAACGTACCTTTTTGGAACGATAGACATAAACGATGGCAATCTTACTTAGGAGATAAGACATGGCTTATCCGAATATTCCGGGCGTATCAGTAGTACTGAACGACCTGGGTTTACAGATTGCACCGCCTCCGGCTGGTCCCAAAGTTACCCTTTTAGGGGTTACCTCAAATACAGGTATAACTGTACGAGAGCCTCAGATAGTAACGAACGCGGGAGCAGCAGCAGCTGCATTGTACTTTAGTGGATCGTCTGGGGATAAGTTTCCTGGCGAGCTGGCACTTGCTGTTGAAGAAGCATATGGAGCTGGTGCAGGCACCGTCGAAGTTGTAGTTATTGGACACTACTCAGGAGAATTCCTAACTGGCACATATGTGATGCCAACTGGAACCGGAGCTGTGCAAAGATATAACGACCTCGCCGCTGCTTATGAAATCATTATTGACAGACCACTGGATGTGGTCGTACCAGTAGGTGCCTGGGCTGATGCCACAGGTGTTTCTGGTAAATTTACAAACCAACTATCACAGTTCTGCTATAGAGCTACTGCCGACGTTGACAACCCTTGCATTGGTGTAATTGGTATGATGCCAGTTGTACACTGGGCACTCGCATATAAGCATACCCTAACGGGTGCTGGTGCGTTTGGTGGTTTCAGCGGTAGTGCGATTGCTGCCGAAGTATCAAGCATTAACCCGAATGCGGGTGATCTCTTCTTCGGTGTGCCGTCGACTTCTCTAGTAGCTGAATGGGAGAAGTACGCGTCTCGTACAGGTATCACTACCTATGCGCTTCAAAATACTGCTCCTGCATGGTCTGGTTACCTCGCTGGCTCTGAGAATACTTCTCGTCTATACGCAAACTGGTATGACCCGAAGAACTCATCTACAGCTGTGAACGCTGACTACTGGACATACTTCCAAGCTAAAGATCTAAATGAAGCTGTAGTAGTAGACCAGCGTGGCAATAGGATAGATGCAGGTGCAAGAATCGCCGTAGTAGGTGCTCCTCTCCGTACTGCCTCTATCGTAACCCCGAAGCTGGCTCTAGCAGTCGGTGCTTCCCCAAGCTCAACTGTACACACCACAAATGGTGCAGCAGCTTATGGTGGCTTCTTAACTAGCCTACAGCCCCACTCAGCTCCGACCAACAAGAACATTCCTAATCTGAGTGCTCAAGTTGACCTGTCTGCTACACAATGCAATAGACTGGCTGGTAGACGTATCACTACGTTCCAGACCAGAGCTACTGGATTTGTTGTATCAAATGCTATCACGGGTGCACATAACGTCAGCCGGTACATCCGTTCTGACTATGTGCGTCTGTCGACTGTCAGAATTGTTGACGCTGTTATCGAGATCGTTCGTAGCGTAGGAGACCGATTTATCGGTGAGCCTAATACTGCCCCGGCACGTAATGCTATGCAAGCGGAAATTGATAAGTCACTGCGTCAGCTAAAGCTGGCACGTGCTCTAGTTGCCTACAGATTTATTATATCAGCTAGCCCGGATCAACAAGTCCTAGGTGAAGCTCAGATTGACATGACTCTGGTTCCGGCATTCGAGCTAACTAATATTTCGGTCAACATCTCACTGGCTAAGGAAGCCTAATAGGAGGGTTGAATGGCAACTCCCGTAAACACGCTATCTAGCTACTCAAGAACGTATAACTCGTTCTCGGGTACTGATATGATGGTAACTCTTGGAGGTCACCTAATCGGTGAGATCCAGGGTATCAGCTATACTGTCCAGAGAGAGAAGGCACCTGTATATACGATGGGTAGTGCTGACCCACGTTCATTCTCACGTGGCAAAAGAGGTATCGCTGGGTCGATCATCTTTATGGTGTTCGATCGCTCAGCAATGCTTGATGCATTCGGCGATACCGCATTCCTTGCATGGGTGAACGAACCTGCTGGTCAGAGTAATGTGATTGGTCTACAGGCGACTGTTCCAGCAATCACGCTAAATGGTCTGACTAAGGCCGGTGGTACTTTCGGTTCTGTCATTGGTAACAATGGTCTGAACCAGATTACCCTGGACAAGGTTCTTGCTAGACCTATCTATCATGACCAGATTCTACCGTTCGAGATTGTCATTACTGCTGCTAGCGAGTATGGCAACAACGCGTCGATGAAGATCCACGGCGTTGAAATCATGAACTGCGGTTCTGGTATGAGTATCGATGACATTACGACCGATGAAGCCTGTACCTTCATCGCTCGGGCAATTACCCCATGGCAAGCATATCCGCCTGTCGAAATTCCTGGCTTCACCGTAGGCCAGATTGACAAGCCGTAATAAGCCTTCGATTTGGTAACTGGGCTAGGGTAGAAATAAACTATCCTAGCCCTTTATTATTATGCAACTAGAACGACCACCTCAGCAAGTATTTAATGGCACGGATATCATGGCGATATTCAGTGTGCCTATTACTGAGCCTGCTTATCTTTTGAAAGCTCCTCACAAGATAAGCAATGAGCTTCAGACTATTACTATTACATCTACAATGTCGGTGCTTCCAGTTAGATGTCTAGGTCGTGCTAAACCTAAAGCCTATACAAAGGGAGCCCGTACCTTTGCAGGTAGTATGGTATTCACTGTTTTGAATGGGGACCCGTTCTCTGAGATATTCTGTATAGACGGATTTAATAGCTCGGTGTTCAATGATAATGCCTGGCATATAGATCAGATGCCACCGTTTGATATTATTCTGAATGCTCAGAATGAGACTGGTGGATATGCAGCACAGATTATAGAAGGCGTATATATCACACACTGGGGTGTCACCCATTCTGTTGATGATATGTTCTTGGAGTATACGTATACTTACCTAGCAGAGAATGTGACTCCATTCCTATCTTCTAACGTAGGTATTGATATTGGTAGTTTGCGAATAGAGAGGCACAAGACTCCTGACGATGTAGCCCGCTCTACTAAATCGTCTGCCTTTAATCCCAAGAAGGTAGTAGCTAGTCTTCCTAACTTCCAAAAGGGAACCGGCTGGGTTCACTTTAAAGATGATGAGCTATGGGATGACCCGGCTATCCCGCCTCAGCTTCATGGTGAGATTGAGAAATTTAATAAGAGTGGTATCAACTGGCGTAACGAACTTGATCGGCTTATCTAATGAATGGTAAGAGATTCTATCCTACACCTTCGACAGTAAACTGGTATATTAGAGATATGCATATCGATGATATGTATAGAGTTGATTTCCAAAGACGTCGAAGTGATCAGCCTATATGGGGCTACGATAGTGAATACTTTGATTTTGTTGCTAAAGGCAAACAAATCATTGTTGGCAATATAATACTTAACTACCGTTATCCAGGCTATTTGCGTAATGCTATTTTAAATCAATCGTATAATAACTTTGATAACATCCAATTGGTTGAGGCTAAACTAAAAGCTGAGGCTAATCAGCATGAGACTACTCGTTTCTATCAGAATGTTGACTCTCTAGAAGTAGAGGATCGATTAAAGATTCTGGGTGGTGAGGTCATGAGACTTAACCAAAAGAATAATACTCAGCATTCTGTTGGAAAGACTAATGTTCTAATTGACAGACTTAAGTCTAACATGCGGAAAATCTATAGTACACACCGTAATGACGAAGAGAACACACTGTCTACTGGTGATGCTAATGACTTCTTCAAAAGTATCCTAGATGAAAAGGAACTTCACTTCTTTGACCTGAAAGCTAGATATGGATTCCAGAATGTATCTGGTGGCTATATCCGAGTATTCAAAGATGTGCTTATAGTTGGAGAGAGTGAAACAGTAAATGCTGCTGCCGGTGTTGGTGGCGATATGTCATCTAGCGCACAACCCATATTGGAAGTCTATCCTTTTATAGCTAGACAGATAATCATAAACAAGTATTAGGAGAACTATGACTGAGGTAACTGTAAGTGATGCTGCTAAGGCAGCTGCCGAAAATGCAAAGGCAGAAGGCTATGAACCGCTATACACGAAGATCGCGGGTAAAGAATTCGTATACCGTGCGCTTGAAAGAGCGGAGTGGAGAGCTCTTGTCAAAGCTCGCAACCAATCGATGGAAGCTGCTAAGACAGACCTTGAGAAGGCAGAAGTAGCAGAACAAGAACTCGAAGAGATTCTTAAAGTCTGCCTAGTCTATTCTAGTCAGCCGATTGAAAAGCTGCCTGCAGGCTCTATTCAAGCGGTATGTGAAATGATTATGGCTGATTCTGGATTTGCAGGACCCGAGATTCAAACGATCAAACTATAATGAAGACTCCACCTGTTTATGAAATGGGCAGTAATGATCCCATTGTTTTGAAGTTTAGTCCTCAAAGGATTGACTTCGAAAGTATGTGTCTAGTGATCAAGGGAGATACCCCATTAGAGAGCACTGTTTATACTAAAGATAGTAATGGTAATCTTACTAAGATAGGCTGTGTGCAGAAGATTGAAATCTCTGGTGGTGTTGAGGACTTAACGTGGGATGTGAAACTTCACATGATCTAATGGATGGAATCACTAACTCTCGATAAGATTGTCGAGCTAAAGGCTAGTGGACACAAGTCCATCTATCTTATCCAGATAGGTGGACTTGATTTTT
>Ga0196963_10000960_pt1 | contig 21714 bp, 20 predicted proteins | sample S1_5metaG_FD_148600 | JGI IMG/M metagenome (GOLD analysis project Ga0196963, IMG submission 148600) | Soil microbial communities from Anza Borrego desert, Southern California, United States - S1_5 | ecosystem: Environmental > Terrestrial > Soil > Desert | place: USA: California | collected... | reverse complement strand
TGGTTCGGCCACTTGCCGCCGACGGGCTGGATGCGACCGCGAGCGTTGCCCGTCCACCACCCCATGTCGTCGAGTTTGCCCGACCCGGCGATCGGGCCGCTCGTGCCGGCCCGGCACGCGTACTCCCATTCGACTTCGGTCGGCAACCGATACCGCCTCCGTTCGGCACGGCTCAGTCGTTCGCAGAATTCCACCGCCTCCTCGTGGGTGACGAAGCGGGCCGGAAGCTCCGGGCCGCGGTCGGTCTCGAGTTCCGAGATCCGGCCACCGAGGGCCGCGAACTGAGATTGGGTGACCTCCGTGACCCCGAAGTAGACCGCCCGCTCCACTTTCGCCAAGTGCGGTGACTCGTTTCGCTCGCCCGATTCGCCCGCGGCACTGCCCATCCGGAACTGCCCGGCCGGTATCTGAACGAATCGCATGCCGAGCGAATTTGTGAAGCGCGGGAGTTCCTCCACACGGTACGGAGGGCCGCCCCACCGCAGCGCCGACATCACCACCGCCCCGATCGCCAGTGCGACCAAGCAGATCATTGATCCGGCGAGGGGGCGCCAGCGGCGACGGCAGCGCGGCAGCCGCGCGAGCACCGGCCGACCCGCGCGAAGATTGATCAGGTCCGCCCCGAAGTGGGCCGCGGACGGGTAGCGGGCCGATGGGTCTTTCGCCAACGCCCGCAACACGACCGCGTCGAGCCCAGGCAATACGAGTTCGCCGGGGCCGCTCGCTGCCAGCGCCCGGCTTGGGGGCATCGGCTCGGCCTTGCGGATGTTCTGCAGGACCACGTCGATCGGCCCGTCGACGTCGTACGGGAACCGGCCGGCCAGCACCTGGTAGAGCATCACGCCCAGGCTGTAGACGTCGCTCGGCGGGCCGACCGCCGCCTGCACGCCCGCCGCCTGCTCCGGACTCATCCACGGCAAGGACCCCATGATCTGCCCGGGCCGGGCCGACGTGATCTGGCGGGCGTCGTCGCCAGCGGCGTTGCGGGCCAGCCCGAAGTCGAGCACGTACGGCTCGCCCCGCCGGTCGACGCGCACGTTCGACGGCTTGAGGTCGCGGTGGACGACGTCGCGGAAGTGGGCCTCGTCCACCGCGTCGGCGAGCCGGCAGAACACCCGGAGCACCTCGTCGACCCCCGCCGGGCCGCGGTTCTCCCACCCGGCCAGGTGCTCGTCGAGCGGGAGTCCGTCGACGTACGGCATCGCCAGGTAGAAGGACCCGTCGGCGCCCCGCCCGGAGTCGATCACGCCCACCACGTTCGGGTGGGCCAGCCGGGCCATGATCCGGACCTCCCGGCGGAGCCTGGCCCGCTGTCGGGAGTCGAGCCACGGCCCGCCGTGGATCACCTTGATCGCGACCCGCCGCCCCGTCGACAGCTGCACCGCCTCGAACACGGTCGCCTGACCGCCGACCGCGACCTCCCGCACCACCCCGTACCCGGGAAACCGGGGGCCGGCGTCGGAGGCGGCGGCATCCGTCGCGGGCGCGCCGCGCGGCGCGCTAAGGTCGATCGGGACGTCGAGCTGGTCGGCCGAGAGTGCCGGTAACGGGCCGCCCGCCACGGGGTCGTGCCGCCGGGCGGCCGCCCGGGCCCGGGCGATGTCGTGGAGGACGGCCAGCCGCTCGCCGAGCCGCGGCATGAGCTCAGGGTACCGGGCGACGACCTCGCCGTCGGGCACGTACTCGCCGCCGCCGCGGCGCGCGACGATCTCGTCGAGCACTCGCTCGAGCGGGTCGAACTGGGTTCGCGCGTCCCGGTTGGTCTGGTCGGTCGTCACGGGGTCGTCCGTCGTCGAGTGTTCCGGCCGGTACGAACGGCAGTCGCGGGTCCTGCTTGGTCGGGGGTCAGTTGCGGTCGGGGAACAGGCCGTCCGCCGGGGCGTCCGCACCTTCGGGGTCGCCCGGGCCGTCCGCCAGCCGGTCGCGGAGGGCGCGCAAGCCGCGGCTGCACAACATGTGTACCGCGCCGGGCGTGCGATCCATCGCGCGGGCGACGTCGGCGACGGCCAGGCCTTCCAAGTGCCGGAGGGTGACCGCGCGCCGGTAGTCCTCGGGCAGGTCGGCGATGCACTGCTCCAGCCGGCGAACGTCCTCGTGCGCCGCGGCGGACTGGCTCGGCGTTCGCCGCTGGGCCGCGAGTTGTTCGAGTAGCCGGACGACCCCGCCCCCGTCCTCCGACCCGTCGCGGAGCGTGCGGGCGCCGCCCCCGCGCTTGGCGGCGCGCAGGGCGGCCACCACGTTGATCAGCCGGTGCCGGGCGATCGTCAGCACCCACCGCGCGAACGCGTCCGGGTTGCCGTCCGGGCGAAAATCGCCGAAGTGCCGGAACGCCTCGACGTAAACGTCCTGGGCGACGTCGGGCGGGTCGAGCTGCGCCCGGAGGTCGGTCGGGAGGTGGCGTGCCACGTACGCCGTCAACTGCGGCTCGACGATTTCCATTAACCGCTCAAGCGCGCGGCCGTCCCCGGCCATCGCGCGGCGCAACAAGTCCGCCTCCCTGCTGTGTTGGTCATCGGCCATTGTCCAGATCGTCCGGATCGGTGCGGCACTCGGATCGTAAGACAAGGTATACCGCAGGTCTTGGGCAACTTCCAACACAATCGATATCGCCGCAACGGCCGATCAACGTCGGCCAGTTCAGGACGGGTTGAGGAGAGACAAGCGCGATGTTGAAAGGCCGTTCGCGGCTCAGCGCGTCGGTGGATGGCGGCGTGGGAAGTTGGAATGGGCACGCCGGGATTCAGGCGGTGAGTTACCGCCGCGAAGCTTCCTTGGAAGGACGGGCAGGGGAGGCGAGCCGATTTTCACACCTTTCGTCCCACCTTCAACACCCACCTCCTGAAGTCAGACACGTCCCTCCGAGAGGCCCAGGAGTTGATGCGGCACACCGACCCAAAGCTCACCACACGCGCGTACACCGATGTCCGCGTGTGGATCTGACAACGGCGGTAAAATGGCTGACGCTCCCCACCAGTGAAGGTGGTGAGAACTGTCAGGACGTTGCGCGTGGCGGGGGAGCAGATGGGTAGCAACCACCGCCAGCGAGCGGCATTCATCGGCATCTACCGACGTCATGCCAGGGATGCTGCAAGAGCAGAAACCCAAAAGACCCAGGCTCAAACGCAACGAAAAGACCCACCCGCTGGGGGTGGGCCTGAAGCTGGGGTGCTAGGATTCGAACCTAATTCGACCTCGTTGCGTCGGCGTGGCAGGGGCGGCAGATTCGCGTTGCAAGTCGTGTAATGATGTGCGTTTCCACGAAACGCATGTTGCATTCACATTGTACCCGAACAGTGACCGTGTCGCCAACATTCTTACCAAGACTTTACCAAGGTAAGACGGCAGCGGGTCATCACCAAATGAACCCGCGGCGAGGAGGCCACCCAGATATCTACTCTAGGACTTTGCATATTCTACCGTCATTTCCAGCACTCCTCCGTATTTTTCTGCCACAACTCTGCGGCCGCGTCACCTTGGTGCAGTGGACAAATCGACCAATGGAAACTTGACGCGCTGATGCCGGGCGGCCGGATGTGGGAAGCGGCCCCGCGGCAGGGTCAGACGTCCTCCGGGCCTAAGCGTGGAGCGTGGCCGGTTCGGCGTCTACCGGCTGGTGCTGTCCGAGCACGATCGGCAGCGTGCCGCATCTGCGTGAATCTGAGGTGAAAACCCACTGGGATTCTTGAGACTTAGGGAGTCGAAAAGTACCTTTCGCATCCGCATGAATGACGTGCGCATTGCGCGCAAGTTACGAACGCTGGCGCGCTATGTTGTGGTCGGGGCCAAGGGCCCAATCGCAGCCGACCGCTTCGGAGATCCCAGCCGGATCGCTCCCGGCGATCTATTTCGCAGAGGTGAGGGGGCGTGAACAACGAGATCACGTAGATGTCGGATTCGCCAACGGGCACGCACCGAGCTCGCCCCGCGCGCAGACAAAGCTGTCGGATCGAAGTCGCCGTCGCCTTGGGTCCCCGTACCAAGGGATGGCTAAAAGACTCATCCGTGGTCGCAGATTGACGAGACCGCCCCACACTGTATGCCGTACACGAGGTTCAATGTTGCGGATGCGCCGGCGGCGCATTGCGACAAACAGCGCCGCTCAGCTGCGAATATGATCGAGCACGTCTATCGCCCCACTCTTCGTCGGCGTATGACACGCTCGTGCGCACATTTCGCGGATCATCGCGATGTCCCGATCCAAATAGAGGTTCGTGCCCACGTTGTCGCCGCGAACGGCGAAGTACCTCGTGAGGCTGCCTCGCGGAATCTTCATCACAACGTTGTTGTCGAACATTGCAAGCGTGTCGTACGGCTCAAAATATTGCAGCAGGTCTCGGGGCAAGCGACCAGGTCGATCATCTACTATCGTTACCGGTACGTCGTGGTGGATGATTGCATCATCGATCAGGCTCTGAAAGTGGTCATCGACCGACTCCACGTCTGACCGCCCGAAGGCACCGCGGCGGTTACGAAGCTCTTCGAGGCCGGTCCACAAAAAGACTGTCCGGCGACGCTCGCCTTGCAAACCGTCACCTTGGAGAAAGCGCAATCTCCGGTCGCGTCCAAATGCATCCGCCTGTTCTCTCATTTCCGTACCCAATTTACCGAGCTCCGCCGCAATGGCCGCGTTATAATCATATATCAAATCCTCTTCCATCAAGCCGGGCGTCGGGACGCGGCTGATGCAAGTCACACAGCGCGCAGTTCGCTCAAGTTCGAGTGCCCGGGCGGTCAATCGGGATTCGAACCTACCTTCGAGTCGAATGCTCGAGAGATGCAGCAAGTCGACCAAGGCCGGCGGTAACGCCTGGCCCGTCTCCACGTACTCCCACAGCCGATCCGGCTCGGTGTACACATACGGTGCGAGCCACCGCAGGTAACGGTCGGTGTATTCGTGTTTCCAATGGGCTTTCCGACCTTGAAGCATGTTGTAAAGCGTCTTAATCGGGCCCGTGTAGTCCAACGCACGTGCCACGACCGCGACGTGCGAAAAGCGCGCTTCCGAGGCCTTCCGGACTAGCCCGAGGAAGAATGGGGGGAGCGCGGATTTGTCGCCACGTTGAGATGCCATTGGAGCTCTCCGAAGAAAGTTGTACTCCGTGAGGATAACGTATTGGGGGGCGTCATTCGGGCACCCGGTGGATATTCCCAAAATCCTCGCAAAAAAATGCCACCCGTGTATAGGGTGGCGAAGGATCACAGCGGAACACCTACGAACATCGTTTTCCAGTACCAGAACGGTTCAAACTGGATGTGGAGCAGCCTCAGCATTCGTGCATTGGCGCTGCTCAATCCTGCGACGTGGCGGATTCCCTGATCATTTACCCACTCGGTTCCCAAGCCCACGATATTGAATGAACATCGGGGACACGTCGCGGCCGCGGCTAACGTGAGCAACTCGCGTAGATCCGCCGGACGGTAACCCTTTTGCGTGAGAGCCTCGGCGACCGAGGAAGTCGCGAGGCGTGCATCCAACCGCGGGCTGAAACGCATCACGTGCAAGTCTACCGGGGTGCGGTGCGGCGGCGGAGTCGCCGGAAACGGGCCACTGAAAAAGTTGTGCGCGATGTGCCTAAATCTTCCCCGGCGAACGAGCTCTTCAATCGAACAGTCGAAGTCTATATCGGTAATCAGAGTTGTCACAACGACTAAGTCGTTGATCATGGAATGTGCTCCGCAAAGGCGCCTTGGCAGCTGGCGAGAACGTCTCAACCAGCTCCGTAAGACGCCCTCGGAGGGTCTAATGGTGTGCATATTTAAGCACGGAACATGTGTCACGCGCAAGTGGAGAACAGGGTTCACGGGGCGCGATGCGACAGAACTCGCCCCAGTCATCGGCGATGTGCCGCTGGAGGGCGGCGATAATGTCAGCCGGACTTGGCAGGAAGACTGGCATCGGGTCGGACTGACGCCTCGCAGCTCATCAAAACGAGCGACCCTTATGGGTCGCTCGTTTCTCTTGTGATATCGTGTGTGGCCGAAGGAATCGCGTGGGCGTGACAATCCGTTGCGGCACGGCGGGTCCGACTACTTCGAGCCGCTGGCGGGACCGGACTGGCCGGGCACCGCGGGAGTCGAATGTCCCGGCTTGGGCTTTGCGGGCGCCTTCGGCGTGGCCGGGGGGCTGCCGTGGTCGTTGCCGTTAACGGATTGGACGAAGCGGTCGTTACTTTCGAACATCTGAGGGCCTCCGTGGTTTCTCACTGACCTGTCCGATCAGGCGACTGGTGCGGCTGTAGTACTTGCCCAACGCGTCGCGCGACGCGGCGAACAAGACGCAGGTGATCAAGATCATTCCAAGGTCTGTGCCCGGCCCAAGGAAGGGGAGCGACCCGGCGGCGCGGTTGACGGCGTAGGCGAACAGGCCGGCGACCATCGCGTTGCCGAAAAACTCGTAGTAGCGGAAGTGATTCTGGACGAGGTAATCAAACCCGCCGAGCACGTCGTGTAGTTGTCGGTCGTCCCATGTCGGCCGGCGGACGCCGGAGTACGCGTGGACGTGGTCGAGTATTACCCAACGGAAACACGTCAAAATCAGCCCTAATGCTGTCGCGGCCATCAGCGCGTACACGGGTGGCCCGATGCCCAAGTCGCCCTGGTCGACCGGCTGCAGCCAATTCGCGACCGCCGGGAACACCGGCGCCAGCCCGGCCAGGACGATGAAGCCCGGCAGGACGTAGGCGACGAGGAGTCCGAAGTGGCTGAGGGATGGCTGCTTCACGCTGGTAAAGTAAACTTACCGTAAGCATACATTACAGACTGGCCTCGGGTCAATGGGTAGCGTCCGCCGTCGTGTTCGGCACCGAACTCAAACGGCTGCGGCTGAAGGCGGGGCTGACCCAGGAGCAGGTCGCGGCGCGCGCCAAGGTGACCCGCGAGTACGTGAGCATGCTGGAAGCGGGGAAGTACGTGCCGACGATCGAGGTGTTCATTCGGCTCGTCCGAGCGGTCGACGCATCCCCTTCGGAGGTGATCGCGACTGTCGAGCGATCCCTCGTCGAGTGACCCGCGCGCTCTCGCGTGGATTCCTTGCAAGAAAAGGGCGACCCGGTGTGGGTCGCCCTGTTTAGCGTTGTGTACACGGTTGGAACCCGAACGCTTGCCAATCGGCTGGCGCGGCCGGCCGCCAACGAGGTTCGATCAGTTCGCAACGGTTGCCCGGGCGCACGATCGTGAACGTCACGAGGTCGAACGTCGGCGATTCTCGCCGGGTCCGGCGCCCGCCGCACACCCGGCAAAGGATGCCTTGCCGTCGGCCTTTCCGGGCGCACAGGGGACACGGGCTCGCCGGGTAGTGTTCGATCCAGACCAATCGCTCCGGATCGAGGCCAAACCGGTTGACGACGATCGTCGCCTGTCCTTCGGCGAAGTTGGTCACGCTGACGCCGGGGTTGTCGTCCCGCTCGGTTGCGATGACCAGCGTCCGGCCGTCGGGCAGGCCGACGACCTCCAGGTCACACGTGGCCGGCCGACCGTGGAATCCCTCGAACTCAAGCCGCCGAATCTTGTCGTGCCTCATGGTGCGGCCCTCCATTCGAGCAGCCGCCTGAGGTCCGCCGGCGACAGGTCCGTGGGCTGGCCCGCGTCGAGTTTGACCCAGCGGGTTAACCGGTGCGGGGCGACCTGGCGGAGCAGGCTGTCCGCGCACCGCTCGCCGGCCACGCCGCTGTCGGGCATAAGCCAGACGCGGCCGGCCGGGTGGACGAGCGCTCGGATCAACTCGGCCTGCTCGGGCGAACAACTGCTGCCCATCAGCGCGACCGAGTCGTGGAACCCGCACTGGTGCAGCCACCAGACCGATGCGAACCCTTCGACGACGTACAGGTCGCGCACGGGCGCCTCGATGGCATGGCCGTTGTAGAGGAACACGGACTTCCGGAAGCTGAGCACAGCGCCGTTCCGCTCCCGGTCGCCCGGGAACAGGTACTTGGGCACGGCCTCGCACACCTGATCATCCCGCGTGAAGCGGCCAGCGTAGCCGATCCGTTTGCCTTCTGAGTTCTTGAGCGGGATCACGACGCGACCTCGCATCAGCCCGCGGTTGCAGAACCCCAGGCCGAAGTGCGCGATTGTGGCGTCGGAGAACCCGCGTTCGCGGAGATACGGGTGGTGTGGGTCCAGTCCCTTGAGCTCAAAGTCCAACGGGGCGTTGACGATCGTCGCCGGGCGAGTGGAAACTCGCTCGGTAGTGCGCTCGTTCGCCGTGTCGTCAGACTCGGGCGGCGGGGGGCTTGGCCTCGGGTGCGAAGGTGACCGCGGCCGTGCCGATCGGTCACCTTCGCGCGCTGGTGGTCGGTCACTGTCCCCAAGGCCGAAACGATCTTGCACGGTCGCCGCCACTTCCCGGAGGTCGTGGCGGTTCGCGGGGCTCTTGCCCTCCATCAGGCAACAGAATTCCAGGGCGTTGCCACCCCGCTGGCACCCGAAGCAATGGAAGATCCGCCGGGCAAGATTGACGCCGAACGACGGCGACCGGCGCTGGCCGTTGTGGCCAGGGAGCGGGCAGAAGCCGCTCAACTGGTCCCGGCCCTTGGGCTTCAGTTCCACGCCGTAGTGCCGCAGGACGGCCCGGAAGTCGAGCCGCTCGCGCAGCTTCTTGAAGTCGATCCATTGTTGTTCGGACAAGGGCTCAGCTCCTTTCTGAATCCGGTCTGGATCCGGGGTTGAGGTTCAGTTCCGCGCGCGCCGCATCGTCCCACTCCTGCGGGCCGTCGGACTCGCACCGGAAGGCGTAGTCGATCGCCGCGGCGACGCCGGGGTCGTAGTGGCAGACGACGGACAGGTATGTGCCGAAGTCGTGGGGGTTGGACTGGATCGCCAGGCGGACGCCGTCGGGCTCGGGCCGGAGTGCCCGGCGGAGCTGCCCGATGTAAGCGCGGCACTCGCGACGGGCGCGGACGACGTAGTCCTCGCTGCCGACCTGGGCGCAGTCCTCCGCGGGCGGCGAACTGCCGATCTCAATGCGTTCGAGCATGACGCGTACTCCTTTCGCAACGGGTTGGGGAGGAAGGGAAGGTCAGTAGTCGGACGGGAGCAGGACGGTCGTGGCCGACCGGTCGGCCTCGGTGATGACCCAGAACTTCGTGCCGGCAGCCGAGGTGTAGGCGGAGAGCAGACGGAAGCCGTGGGTGAGGGACGTTTCGTTCTCCGCCGTGTCGGCGGGATCGAGTTCGCCCCAGTCGCCGCTGGCGTGACGTGCCAGAGCGGTGCGGACGTCGGAGTCCGCCAGGACTTCGAGCGCCGCTGGCGTGGCGACGACTTGGCCGAGCGAGAACTTCGGTGCGCGCATGGGAGACTCCTCGCCCCGAGGTGGGGGCAGTTCGAGGTAAGCGGAACGAAATGGGGAGACGGGTGAGGGAGGAAAGAACGACGTGCCTGCGATCAGCAAATCACAGGTGCGGGGCGGGCGTCAACGTGGGGATAAGTCGAAGGGGGCGTGCGCACGTTATCCACTTGCGCGCTGCCGTGGTGCCGTGCTTTCCTGAAGACAGAGCGATGCCGCTTCGAACGCGGGCCGAGTGGCCCGCCGCGGGCGTCGCGTAGTTCCCAACGACGGGAGTTCTGTCATGAGCACCGATTCGGTTCAGATCAGCGTCCGGTTGTCGCAGCTCGTCCCGAGCCGGCGGAACCCGCGCAAGGTGAAGCCGGCGCGCGAGGCGCACCAGTCCCTGGTCGCGCTCATTCGATCGCAGGGCCTCTTACAACCCCTGGTCGTCCGCAAGGTCGACCGCAAGCAGTTCGAAGTCGTCGCCGGCAACCGCCGGCTGCGAGCACTGAAAGAGATCCACCGCAACGACGGCGATCCGGAGATCCCGTGCGTGCTCCGCGACGTAGACGTCGAGGCGGCCGACGCCATGTCGCTCGCCGAGAACTTCGCGCGCGAGGCGATGCACCCCCTAGACGAGGCCGAGGCGTTCGCCAAGCTCGCCACCGGCGAGCACAAGGACGCCAAGGCGATCGCCGCGGAGTTCGGCGTGCCCGAGCACTACGTCCGGCAGCGGATGAAGCTGGCGACGCTGGCGCAGCCGGTCAAGGCGGCCCACCGAGACGGCGCCATTGACACGGCGACCGCGGAGGCGTTCGCGGCCGTGCCGGAGGATCGCCAACTCGAGGTCTGGAAGGAGCTCGGCGGCCACCCCCGTCATGCGGAGCACGTACGGAACGTCATCGCCCACGCATGGATCGACGCGAAGCACGCCCTGTTCGACCCGTCCACCCTCCCAGACCTCGCCGTCAGCCGAGACCTGTTCGGCGACCGAGTCCTGGTGGAGCGGCAGGCGTTCATGGACGCTCAAGTGCAAGCATTGGACGCACAGCGTGTAGCGCTGGTCGAGGACGGATGGTCAGAAGTGGTCTTGGGTCGTCGCGAAGACGTTCAGGATCGGCTGTTCTCGATGGAGCAGGCCGAGCCCGAGTACGACGCCCCCACCACCCGCAAGCTCGCCCGGATCGATGATCGGTGGGAGCAGGTGGAAGCGGCGATCGCGAACCTTTCCGAAGGGGACGACGCCGCGTACCAGAAGCACCAGCGGCGACTGCAAGCGCTGGAAGCGAAGGCCGAGCAAGTCCGGGCCGAGGCCAAGCCGTTCTTCTCCGAGGAGTCGAAGGCGGTCGGCACCGTGTTCTTGATGCTCGGACCCGACGGGCAGGTCCACCGCGAGACCCGCATGCCCCGCCGACGCAGCTCGCGTCCGGCGGGCGGAGGCGGAGATCCAGAAGTTGGTGGCCAGGGCGAGAAGCCCAAGGCACCGACCTCTGAGACGCTCTGCGACCGGCAACTGGCCGTGACGTTCACGCACGAGGCGATCGCCGTCCGCGAGGCCTTGCTCCGGAGCCCGGAGGCGCGAAAGCGCGTCCTGGCCCTGATCCTGCACGACCGGGTTCGGTCCGAGGCGCTGTCGGTCCGGCACGAGCCCAACGGGACGACGCTCCACGCGACCAGCGGGGAGTTCGTCTCGGCGGCGTTCGGCCGACTCAAGGCCAAGCGCGACAAAGTCGACCCGGTCGAGGACCGCCACGCCGAGGACGTCGTGGCCTACGAACGGGTCGGGAAGCTGTCGGCGTCCAAGCTCGACGCGCTGATCGACGCCCTGGTGGTCGACCACGTCGCGGCCCGCATGCTGCGGCCGACCGCCCTGGTGCGCCGGCTGGCGACGGAGCTAAAGGTCAACGTCCGGGACCACTGGCGTCCGGACGCCGCGTGGTTGTCGGGGTACCAGAAGATCCAGCTGGCCCACTTGGTGGTCGAGCTCCGGGGTGCGATCAACGCCCCGGCACCCGACGCCAAGAAGTCGGCGCTGGTCGAAGCGCTCGCCGAGCTCTTTGCGGACGCGGCCGAGGGCAAGCTCGAAGACAACGAGCTCGCCGCCCGGGCGAACGCCTGGCTGCCGTCGAACCTGCGGGAGCCGAAGGGCAGTTCGTAAACACACGTGCCGGACCTATTCGTAGGCCCGGCATGTTTTCATTCCGCACGTCTGTGCACGCATGACGACCAGGGCGACTTCCGGGTCGTGGTATACTGATGACTGTCATGGCGACCAAAGGGGAGAGGCCACACATCGTCATCCAGCCGCGCGACGTCGCGGTGCTCACGACGCTCGCGGACTGCCGCGTGGCGACGCTCGCCCAGCTCGCCTCCCTCCATTTCGCCGACCGTCGCGAGGCGGCTAAGAAGCGCTTGCGCGGGCTGACGATCGCCGGCTACGTTGCCCGCCGGCCGCTGCCGCACCTTCGGTTTGCCGCGTTCGTGCTGACGCAACGCGGGCTTGCCACGGCGGACGTCGGCGCCGATTCGCCATCACGCCGCTCAGGAACGCTCGGTTCGCCCGTCCGACACGCAATTGGCCCGCTAAAGGTCCGACACGACTTGGAGGTCGGGACCGTTCGCGGCGCCATCATTGGTGACGCGGAATCCAGACGTGACCTTCAAATCGTTGACCTGTGCACCCGGCCGGAGCGACTGGCCTTCGAGGCCCGCGGTCGCGACGGCAGGGTCGCTCGCGTGAAACCCGACGGCTACGTCCACTGGCATGACGCCGGGACGAAGGACGGAACTGGTCACCGACGTTGTTTCATCGAGGTCGATCGCTCGACGGAGAGCTTGGGCGTGCTCGTCGACCGGGCGGCTCGCTACGCCGAATACTACCGCACGGGCGGCTTCGCCGTCCGGATGGGCGCGCTGGTAGCGGACTTCAAGCGACATCCCTTCCGTGTCCTGATCGTCTGCCAGACCGCCGAACGGCGGAACAACCTCGCCGAGTGGCTGGCGCGCAGCGGGTCGGCGTACCTTGGACAAGTCTGGGTCACTACCGTGAACGATTGCGAGCGGGGATTCTTCGGCCCGGTCTGGGTCACACCGCGGGACTACCGTGACGCCGTCCGTGGCACGCCTTACGATCTGGATCGTGCTGCGAGGATCGGCGCCTACCGTACCGATCCGGAGCGGCAGAAATTGGTTGAGGAGAGAATAGCCAAGCGGGAGTTGGCCGACGGACCCGACCGCGCCGAATGAATACTCGGTTCTTACCCCATCCATCGGAGGATCCGGTCTTCGACGACCGAGCGCGGTCGCGCATACTTCTCGCGTGAGCGGGCGATCAGCTTCTCGGCGCGCCCGCCCGGCAGATCGATCGGGGCGAGGGTCGTGGCCGCGAACGGGGCGACGACCTGGCCGTCCGACATCGCCTTCACCAGGACTTGATGGTTCTTCAGATTTGAAAAGCGAGATGCGGGCAGGTCGCCACCGAACTCCCGCTCCAGTAGTGCGGCGTCCGACTCGCCCACGCGGAACGCGATGATCGTCCCGACGTTGCCGAGGATCGCCTCGCGGTGCTCGATGGGGAGTTGGGCCGTGTGCTGGTGCGAGAGCACCAACGCCAGTCCATATTTACGCGCCTCGGCTAGCATCGAGCTGACGGCGCCGGTCGAGAAGCTTGAGAATTCGTCAATATACAAATGAAACGGCCGGCGTTCGGATTCGGGCACGTCGGCCCGTGACATGGTGGCGAGCTGAAACTGGCTCGTTAGTAGTGCCCCGAGCAGGTTCGACTTGTCCTCGCCGAGCTGGCCCTTGGCCAGGTTCGCGACGAACAGGCGGCCGGTGTCCATCATGAACCGGACGTCGACCTTGCCCGCGACGTGGCCGGCGATGTTGCGGAGCGGCGGCGCCATCAGGATCTGGCCGACCTTGTTCTGCACGGGCGCGATCACCTCGGCCACTAAGCGCCGGTCATACCCGGCGAACTCGCGCAGCCAGAACGCCCGGACGACTGGGTCCTTGACCTGTCGTAGCACCCAAGCCCGGTACCGCTCGTCGGACAGCATGCGCCCGACCCCGAGCAGCGATACATTCGAGCACTCGCACAGGGCTGCCACCGTTGCGAACAGCACGTACTCCAGGCGCGGGCCCCACGACTCGTGCCAGATCGCCTTGAACGCGGACACGATCCCGGACGCGACCCGGTGTGGGTGACCGCCGGTCCGACGGGCGAGCAGGTCGAGCGCGAGCGGGAACTCGCGGTCGGCCGCGTCGAAGTAGACCAGGTCGTCGGCCCGCCCCGAGGGTAGGTGGTCGATCACGTCCCGGGCGAGATCGCCGTGCGGGTCGATCAGTCCGACGCCGTGGCCGGCATATACATCCTGCAGGATCAAGTTCCTCAGCAGCGTGCTCTTGCCGACCCCGGTCTTGCCAATGAGGTACGCGTGCTGACGGCGGTCGGCAGAACGAAGGCCGAACGGCCGTTGACCGTCCCAGCTTTCCCGTATACCGATGTACGCCGTTTCTTCCCCCTCCATTGTTACTATTTATTATCCCGGCCCAGCCCCTGCTCCGCCGGGCGCCGGGGCCCGCGTTGCCGCGGGCCAGAATCGAGGCGGCACCCGCGCGCCCGAACTGCTTGCAGCGGACGGGCGCGATCTGGCGACAAGCGTTATGGTTGACGGGCCGCGAGGGTAACAGAGGCTGGGTCGGGAACCGAGACCTCACCAGCTTCCGTTACCGCTCGGTTCTGCGATCATTATAGCGCGTGACTAAGCCTAGCGCTACCGGAGCTCTGTCGGAGGCGACATGGCAACCCCTGGTCGAACCTCAAACCGTTCACGGAGGCAACGGGGCCACAGCCCTGGGAGTTATGTTCATGAAGGGGGGTGCCAAGCGGACTGAGCGCGTCGTGCGGCGCATCGAGGGAATGCCGGAGCGGCGGCAGCCCGACCTCACTCGCGTCACCCTGACTGACGCCGAGTTCTGGACGCTGAGCACGGGGTCGGACGTGGCCGAGCTGCGGTTCACGTTCGTGTGCGTGTACCCCGAGGCTGGCACCGACAGGGTGATGATCGACTTCTGGTCGAACGTGTCCGAGGAGGACAAGGCCCGCATCCTCCCTGGGGTGGCAGAGGCCCAACGGACGGGTAAGCCGACGGCGGCATGATTGGATGAGGACGGCGGGGCAACAGGTCCTAACGGGCCTGTCGTCCCTTTGGGACGACCAGCCCCTACACCAGCGGCAAAGGCGAAGCCGTGCCGCACGAGCGCAGGTCGGTACCCCGAGCACGACAGTCGTACGCCGTCGGGCCATTTCGTGCGCGAGAATGTCCTGGCAAGGTGAATACGCAATCCGGACGATCGCGCCCATGAGGCACGAAGACGATCAGACGGCCCCGGAATTCAGCTTCGACTGTGGGACGCCCACCCTGGCGAGAGCATCACGCCACCGCCAGCGCCAGCGGAGGGGAAATCCCCCGCGCCCGGCCGCGAAGTCGTCTGCGAAGGCGTCTCCCACCAGACGTTCGCCAAGAAGCGGAAGACCAAGAAGCAGCGGTACGCGGAGAAGCGCGCCCCCGTGACGCCTCGTTCTACCCCCGAACGTTCCTCCTGCGAACGGTTTCGGCGGCATAGCGACCGGATGTTCTCTCGCCTCGACACCGCGTTGGCGGAGTTGGACTCCCGCACGAGCACAACCTCGCTCTTGTGCCCGTTGCGCCGGTACACCCTTGCCCTCACCGTCACGTTCGGCCCGCCGCTCGGATTTTGCCGCACCATGAATGGCCCCGTCGTAATTCCGTGGGTCGCGCCCCGCCACCGTGTAGTGGATGACGCCGTCGTCGTAGGGGTTGGTGAACGTGATCGTCGCCGACTCGTTGAACATCAAGCCTTAAGACGGGATGCTGAAGTCGAAGGGGTGAGCCGGGAGCACTCATTTGCAGGAGGGCTCACCCGTCGGTAAAGTGCCCCGAAGCACTGATCTGCCCGACAATTCCGAGACAAATCCCGGCGTCGTACGCTGCGGGGTCGTGCCACGAGGGTATCCTGCAATGGCGAAAGGTCTGCCTAACGGTTGGACGTCTACCACGCTCGGCGAGATCGTGCAGCCCACCCGTCCCCGAGTGCAGCCTGCCGATTTTCCGTCGCTCCCGTTCGTCGGACTGGAGCACATCGAATCGGACACGATGCGACTCGTCGGATCGGGGTCGCCCCGTGACATTTCAAGTTCCTGCACGAAGTTCGAGACGGGTGACGTGTTGTACGCCCGCATGCGCCCCAAGTTGAACAAAGTGTGGGTGGCCGACCAATCTGGTTTATGCTCCACCGAGTTCATCGTACTCCCCCGCTCTCCAGACTTGGACAGCAACTTTCTCGGGTATCGCCTGAACGCTATCGACTTCGCGGGGTTCGCTGCCCAGCAGACCACCGGCGATCGACCAAGAGTGAGCTTCGCGCAGATCAGTACATTCGAAATCAATTTACCGCCGCTTGCCGAGCAGAAACGCATTGTCGCAAAGCTGGAGGCAAAGCTGGATCATGTTCGAAAGGGCGAAGCCTCTCTGCATCGAGCCAAAGAACGACTTTCGCTCTATCGCCAGTCAGTAGTTGCCGCGGCAGTCACGGGAAGACTGCGGCTCAAAGCCGCCCCCGCGAAAGCACAAGCAGATGAGCCGGGCGCAACTGCCACTGATCGTCTCGCTGAACTCATCCAGATGCGCGCCAGCCGAATCGCACAAGGCCGAGCGCAATCAAGCGGAACTGAGCTATTTGCCGAGTCGAACGTTCGTCCACCGGTTCAACCGGACACAAGTAATTCCCCGCCGATCCCATCAAAATGGAAATGGGTCAGTATCGATCAGCTTTCGTGGGATAGCGGTTATGGTACGTCAACCCGCTGTACTCCCAATGGAGCCGGGCCGCCAGTCCTTCGCATTCCAAACGTGCAGCACGGAGAGATCGACAAGTCCAACCTGAAATTTGCTGTAGAGGAGAACGCGCTTCGCGACGACGATTTGGTTGCACCTGGTGATCTACTTGTCATTCGCACCAACGGAAGCCGTGAACTTCTAGGCCGTGCGGCGATGGTCTTCGATAACGGGGACACGCGCATAGGGTTCGCGAGCTATTTAATTCGGTTTAGAGTCACAGGGGATGCTGACATGTGGCGCTGGATCACATTAGCCTGGAACAGTCATGCGCTGCGCCCGGTTCTATATCTGATGGCCAGCACGACCGCTGGACAGTACAACGTTTCGCTCTCGAACCTTAAGACATTCGCCATACCGCTTCCTCCAGCATCGGTGCAGCGCGGCATCTTGCTTGAAGTGGCAAACCGACTGGCGAGCGGTGATCGGCTGAGCGCCAACATCGAGCACCAGCTAAATAAGGCTAGAGAACAACGCCGATCTGTGATCAACGACGCCTTCACCGGGTCGTTCGTAAACCAAATAGCAGAGGAGGAACCCGCATCAGTACTCCTGGAACGCCTCAAAGGTGGACGAGAGATAACAGCGAGGGCGATCAAAGCGGGAAAGCATAAGCCTAAGAAGGACGACGAGAAGGGCTCGCCGAGGACCGCAAACGTGCTGAAGCCCCTTCTTGACACATTGAAGGCAAGTGGGAATGCAATGGCACCCGAGGACTTGTTCAGCGCAACGGGATTTCTAGCGGCGTTCCGCAAATCAAATTTCGATCATACCATCATTGACAAGTTCTACGACGAGCTACGAGAACTGATGTTACTGACACCAGGTATCAGAGAGCAGCGGCCCGACCAAAACACTGTTCTTCTGGAACATACACCATGAAGATACAGTATCTCTGGGTAGAGGAATTCAAAAACCTCGTTCGCTTTGAGGTGGATTTCACGCGTACCACCAATGAGAGTTGTACGGTCATCTTGGGACGAAACGGGTTGGGCAAGAGCAATCTACTCGAAGCGCTGGTTGTTATTTTTCGGGATCTTTACTTAGGTAAGGCATCGTCGTTCGCCTACAAGATCCGATATACAATCCGATCCTCCAGCGTCACCGTCAACATTCAGAATCGCCCTAAGACAGAGAAGATAGGGAGCCACTTTGTTTTTGAAGTCACGGAGCAAGGCAAACGAAGCTTCCGATGCCCGTTGTACGATTTCAAGAGCAAAACGGAGCGAGCCATCGCGCCTGCCTGGGACTACCTCCCCAGGCATGTTTTTGCGTACTATTCCGGCCCAAGTGACCGCCTAGAAGAACATTTCAGGCCACACCAGCGGAAGTTTTACAAAGAACTTTTGAACGGGAAGGATAGCCCGTTTCGGCCATTGTTTTACGCTAGGCCGATTCACAGCAATTTCGTACTCCTCGCATTCTACACCAAGCCGGATGAGGCCGTTCAGAAGTTCCTCCATGACCGGCTGCGAATTGAAAGCCTTGAGACGGTTTTGTTCGTTCTCAGAAAACCACACTGGGCAGATCGACGTGAAGACGGCGATCCTCGATTCTGGCGGGCGATCGGTACGGTGCAGAAGTTCTTGTCGAAGCTATGGGATGTCACGCTTACCCCCATGCGAGTATCTGGCGGCATCCCTGACATGTTCGGTAGGAACAAGAAGACTCAGTTCATGTATTTCCGGTTGGACTCATTGGGTGCTCTACGGAAACTAGCGAGTCAATCAACATCGGCGGTAGATTTTTTCAAAGAGCTTGAAAGCACATACATGTCTGATTTGATACACGAAACTAGAATTCGTGTGAAGGTCAGAGAAGTCGATGGATCATTAACATTTCGAGAGCTAAGTGAGGGGGAACAGCAGCTACTCACAGTGGTGGGATTGCTTAGGTTTACAAAACAAGAGGAATCGCTCTTCCTTCTCGATGAGCCGGACACCCATCTAAATCCCGCGTGGGGGATGGAGTACCTGAGCATCTTAAATAGCATTGCGGATACGGGCGGGGACAGCCAGATAATGATTGCGACTCATGATCCGTTAATGCTTGCTGGACTGGTCAAAGAGCAAGTGATCGTTCTAGAGCGAGACTCGACTGACGCCGTCAGGATTCTTGCGCGACACCCGGAAGTGGACCCTCGTGGTCTTGGCATATCCGGGATTCTGAAGAGTTCTATGTTTGGCTTGAGCACCACGCTTGATGCGCCGACTCAGGCGAAGCTGGACGAGCGCTTTCGGTTAGCAGCGAAGACAGAGTTGGACGACGAAGAGCGCGTGAAGCTGATCGAGTTGAGCGAGGAATTGTCCAATGCTGGCTTTGCATATGAATTCAGCGATGACAACTACCATCGCTATGCTCGCGCTGTGGCGCAGTTGCGGCAGGAGAGTAAGCCAGTTTTGACGAGGGACGAGATTATTGACCTTGACGCGAAGGCTCTAGCGGCTGTGCGAAAGGTGATGGACGAGGGGACGAAGTAGATGCGGCACATCCCTTATAATGAGTTTCAGCCGTCCGCGACTTGGGTTGCCAAGGCGACGGCGGCGAAGAAGAAGTTGCTCAAATACAAGTCGCGGCAGGGGCAACAGAAGTTTATCAAAGACAACGCGGATGTATGGCGTGCCCTACGGGCAGAGCTGGTGGCGTTTTTTGGGACAAAATGCTGGTTCACGGACACCGCCGAAATCATTTCCAAGTTAGACGTGGAGCACTTCCGCCCGAAGGCAAAGGCGGTTGACCTGAAGGGCGTCGAGAGATGCGGGTACTGGTGGTTGGCTTTTGATCAAGACAACCTGAGACTCTGCGGGCAGATACCTAACCGGGAATTCAAGAGATGTTATTTCCCACTGCACGAATCTTCAAAGGCTGCCGAGACCCCCGCGAGTAGTTGGCGCGATGAACTTCCTCTGTTTCTTGATCCCATTGATCTGCATGACGTTGGCTTGGTGGAATATGCAGACAACGGCGAACTTCGGCCGCGTGCTGACGCATCGGATTGGGACAAGCTGCGGGTAATCGAAACTAACAGGCTATTCGGTTTGGGATATGACCTGTTATCGCAAGCGAGGAAAACGATAATCCAACACTGTGCTTCGCTTATGCAGAGTTACCGAAACCTCTGCGTGGACGAGAAGAACTTGGCCGAGCCATCGCTGGTGATCAACGAGAAGAAGAGGGGCATAGAGCGCGAATTGCATGGCATGACTGATCCATCGATTAACTTTTCAAGTGTAGCCGCAAGTTGCCTGAGGAATTCGGGATATCAGTGGGCTCAGGCAATCGCAACGCAGCAGCATAAGAGGAAATGAGCACAAGAGCGTATGCGATCTGAAGCCGCTGTCATTGTCCAGAAGGTATGGAGCTACGCGAACGTCCTCAAGGACGATGGCTTGGCCTTCATCGAGTACACAGAGCAGATCACCTATCTTCTGTTCCTCAAAATGTCACACGAGCGATCTGAGGAAGACCCTGCCCAAGCCATACCGTCGCAGATCGGTTGGAATAGTCTTCTTAAGCGATCCGGGACTGACCTCGCGGCCCATTACACGAAGGTGCTCGTCAAACTTAGTGAGATGCCAGGACTGCTCGGGACAATTTTTGCAAAACCTCAGAGCAAAATCAACGACCCGGCGAAGCTCGCCCTGCTGATAAGGCTGATAAACGAGGAGAACTGGTCGTCGTTGGATGTGGACGTTAAGGGCGAGATATATGAGGGGCTCATAGCGAGGAATGCTGAGGATGTCCGGGGCGGTGCCGGTCAATACTTCACTCCTCGCCCGGTGATCCGCGCCATCGTCAAGGCAATGAACCTTTCGCCCAAGGACCGTGTTTCAGATCCCGCTTGCGGCACAGGCGGTTTTCTGTTGGGAGCGTACGAGGCGATGCGAGGACGCGCTAGGGGAAAGAAGGAAACGCGATTTCTGCACGAGGAGGCGATCACCGGTTGGGACATTGTGTCAAACGTGGTTCGGCTCTGCGCCATGAACTTGTACCTCCACGGGTTGGGAGGCGAGAACGGCCTCGTCATCACGGGCGACAGCTTGGCGAAACCTCCGTCGCCTGTGGATGTGGTGCTTACTAATCCACCCTTCGGGCAAAAGAGCAGTATCACGGTCATCGGCAAAGGAGGGCGTCAGCAGAAGGATCGGATCACTTATGATCGGCCCGACTTTTGGGCCACGACGTCAAACAAGCAGTTGAACTTCCTCCAGCACGTTTACACGATGCTGACCAACGGCGGGCGTGCAGCCGTTGTGGTTCCCGACAACGTCATGTTCGCGTCTGGCGCGGGCGAAACAATCCGACGCCAACTGTTGAACAATTGTAACGTTCACACGATCCTGAGGCTCCCCACCGGCATTTGGTACTCCCCGTCTGTGCAGGCGAACGTATTGTTTTTCGATAAGACCGCGCCGGGAGCCGACGTGTGGGTGTACGACCTCCGTACAAACATGAACTTTTCGCTGCGCGAGCGACCGATTGCCGACAGCGACCTGGAGGAGTTTGTTGTTAATTACGAGACATCTGATCGTCGGCTGCGAAAGGAAAGCGAGCGATTCCGGCGTTTTTCTCGGGAGGCACTACTTGCACGACCCAAAGTGAACTTAAACCTCGCATGGCTCCGCGATAATTCACTCCCTTCGGCGTCTGACTTGGCAGACCCCGACGAGATCGCTGCGAGCATTTCAGAGGACTTACGGCTCGCACTCGCGGAATTCGAGCAGTCTCGTTCTAAGCCCTTGTAGTTCGAGCCGTACCGCCCCGCTGCCCTCTAATGATCGGCTGGCCATCGGCCAGAGCCAGCGATTAGTTGGACGCCGCCCCGCCCCAATCCGCGTCCCAATCGCTCGATGTCTGCCGTCGAATCTCGTAGACATTGCCCCGGCCGCCGACCGAGTAGTTCCCCACATTCACGATCAGCCCCAACTCGGTCAATCGCCAAAAGATCGCCGCCGCCTGCGCGCCGTGGCACTTCTTCCCCACGCACCGCTCGAAAACGCACACCCGAGTCGTCGTAGGAGCACCCGCGGCCGTCGTTGCGGTCCACCGCCCACAGCCCCCACCGCCAAGTCCTCGACGGCGAGGGCGTACGCCTTCCGCTTCGCCTTCTCCTTACGGTACTCCCCCGGACGCTGATCGCCCAAGGCGATGGCGACTCGGTGGTGCATGGCCTCCGCGACCCCCGGCCACTCCTCGTACGGCGTGGGGTTCTCGGCGAGGAAGGCGGGCCGGGACTAACCCCGAAAATCAAGCTTTCGCGGTTAGCGTCTGGCGCGGGGTTAGTCGGCGCAGAAGCGGCAGGACAATGAGCTACGTGCAAAGGGAATCCGCTTTTCGGCGGGTTGAGTATTTCAATGAGGAGTCGAACCCTCGGCGGCGAAGACATCTCGTAACGGGTTCGTGCGTGCGGCCCCGTGCGGGTCCCGTGAGGGCCGGGTCGGCGGCGGCGCGGCGTGAGCCGGGCGGCGGACGGGGGCGGCGGGGGGAGTCTGGGGGTACGACCGAGCCGGTGTAGCCGAACGGAGCCAC
>Ga0196963_10000959_pt1 | contig 21729 bp, 15 predicted proteins | sample S1_5metaG_FD_148600 | JGI IMG/M metagenome (GOLD analysis project Ga0196963, IMG submission 148600) | Soil microbial communities from Anza Borrego desert, Southern California, United States - S1_5 | ecosystem: Environmental > Terrestrial > Soil > Desert | place: USA: California | collected... | reverse complement strand
GGCGGCCTTCGTGGCTGCCAGCGCGCCGCCCGCGATGCCGGCGCCAACAACGGCGACGGTCGTTGCCGACAGGCCGCCACCGGCGCCGCCTGCCGCGCCTGCGGAACCACCGGCGCTGCCGGATCCGGCACCACCGGATCCTCCGGCGGCACTTGCGGCAGCCGCCTGCGCGGCTGTCATCACATTGGTTTGCGCGATCGTCGCGGACGCCACCTGGCCCTGGAACGCCGCTGACACCTGAATCTGAAATGCGCCGGCAGCCGAGGGCGTCAGGCTCGTCACCGCGGCCTGGCCGGCGGCGTTAGTGGCGACGGTCACGGTCGACGCGCCACCGAACGATGCGGCCGTGCCGCCCTCGATCGAGAAGGTGACAATCGCGCCAGGGACCGGCAGGTTGTTGCGGTCGCGCACTTCGACGATCGGGCGCACCGCGGTTTTCTGTTGGATGATGTTGACGCCGTCTTCACCTTCGATGACGACGATCGTCAAGCCGCCTTGCGACTGGGCGGCGACGGCGGCCGACAGCAGCAGGAGCAATGGCAGTGCCCGCGCGATCGTGTTCATGACCGACGTGCAGCGTGGGCGCCCGAGCGGCATTACGACCCGCACTTCAACTGTGGCAGGAACCCGTCGATCTGGCCGACGTAGTTGCGCGCGTTTCGCGATTCCGACAGATGCGGATTGATCTCCAGCATCTTCGTGTAGCTGGTGCGCGCGTCCTTCAAGAAGCTGCAGGACTGCCGCGCGTTGAACAGGTCGCGATTGACGTTGCCAAGCAGGAAGTAGCCGATCGGATCGGAGGGCGAGTGCTTCAGCGCGCGCTTACAGTAATCGCGCGCCTTCAAGGGATTGCCGACCTTCTGCTCCGACAGGCATAACCCGAGAAAGCCGGCGCTGCGCAAGCTGTCGTACGCGACCTGGCGATCGGCGTGGCGGCGAGCGCCGATGCCGAGACCGATGAAATGAAAGGCGAGCTTCGAGCCGAGGCCGGTCGAAAAATTCGTGAGGTCGAGGAAGGTGCGGTAGCCGCTGCGCGCGTCGGCATAGAGGCTGAGTTGCACCTTCGGATCGGTGCTCGCGGCGGCCAGCTGCCGCAACGAATCGGCGCGCCAGAGGTGCGCTTGCGCATTCGACGGCTTGAGTTTGATGGCCTGATCGGCGCTGTCGATGGCGCGGGCCCAGACGCCCTTGTCCCAGTAGGCGCGCGCCAGCATCGAGTGCGCGACGTCGTTGTCGGCTTCGAGGCGCAGCGCCTCGGTCAGCTCGCGAATCGCCTCGTCGGGATCGCCCTGTTCGATCAGCACCGCCGCGCACTCGATGCGCGCGTCGATGTGGGTCTGATCGATGGCGATGGCGCGGCGGAAGGCCGCCACCGATTCGTCGTGCTTCATCAGCAGCTGCTTGACCTGACCCAGGTGATAGGCCGCCGTGGCGAAGCCCGGGTCGATGTCGAGCGCCTTCTCGAAATATGCAGCCGCGCGATGCAGGTCGGACTCGCTCTGCTTCCGCTCCATCGGCACCAGGTTGAGCAGGCTCATGGACGAGCGCCGTGTGAACAGCAGCTTTTCGCCTTGCTCGTTGAGATCCTGGGCCGGCTTCTTGATCTGCCGGACGTAGCGGATGCGCAGGCTCACCGCCACTTCCTGTCCGGGCGGAATCATCACTTCCTTGCGCTCGGGCTCGTAGCCTTCGCGGACGCCGCGGAATTCATGCATCCCGCTCGACAGGCCGGGCAGCGTCATCGGCTTGTCTTTCGACAGCCTGCCGATCAGTTTGCCGTCGAGATACAGATCGACGTCGTCCATGTTCGACTCGATGACGGCGGTGCCGAGCATCGACGGCGCGTCGCCGTTGCCGTCGGATAAGCACCCTTGCGCGACGCCCAACAGCATCTCGGGTTCGTAGTCGCCGCGCGCCGTCGGCGTCTGCGACAGCTGCCGCTCCCGCGCGTAGCGGCGCACGTTGGTGCGCACGTACTCGATCAATTCATCGGCGGTGATACGGCCGTCGCATGGATCGTTGTCCGCGTAACCGCTGAACGCCTGCACGAGGTAGTAGGTGAAAAAGCCGAAGCCGGTACCGAGGTTGGGATCCTCGAAGCTCTGCTCGCGCTCGGTGGTGGCGGTCAGCGTCAAGAAGCTCGCGGGCAGCGACTTGAATTGCTGTTCGAGCGCTTCATTGGTGGTCTCGCCGTTGATCTTTCCAGAGTGGCACGCGTCGGTGAGCAACACCTTCCAGCCCGCGCCGACCTTGTTCGCCAGGACGTCGCCGAGCGACGACATCGGATAGGCGGTGGCGTCGAGCTTGTCGGGGTCGACATCGTACGGCGCCAGGTAGCCGCGCCCGTTCTGCACAAAACCGTGGCCGGCGAAATACACCACGACCCGGTCGGCCGGCTGCGCCACCGACGGCAGCCAGGTCTCGAGCTCATGTCGAATGTTCGCCAGCGTGGCCTGTGATCCCTTCAGAAAGTGCACGTTCTCCGCCGGAAACGCCCCGCCTTCGTGGTTGATCAACACCCGATACAACGCGTCGGCATCGCTCTCCGGGAAGCGGAGCTGCTTCGAGGCGTCGAGATTCTTGTACTCGGAGATGCCGACAATCAGCGCGTAGCCGCGCGGCACCGCGTTCTTCACTGCCAACGGCGTGTTCTTCGGCGCCAGAATCAAATCGCGCGGCGCCTGCTGAGCGAAGTCGATCGCCTGCGTCGCCGACGACGCCAGCACCAACAAGATGAGAATCAGAAAGCGTGACATAACACGTGCTATCGGTGAGTGAGACTGAACCTCGCGGTAACGGCCTTGCCAAGCTCCGCCTTGTTGACAATGTACGTCGATTGCGTCTTCGACGAGCTGGGATCCTTGGTGAACACCAGATCGCGCGATTGAATGCTGTTCTGCAGCGACGCGATCATGGTGCCGTTGCCACGCTCGAATGATTTCACCGGTTGGTCGAAGCCGGGCAACGTCGCCAACGGCTCGCGGCTGAGAAACACGAAAATCTGTTCGCTCCCGGGTTCCCCAGCCATCTGGAACCAGTCGCCGCTGGGGACCTCGTATTCCTCGAAGCGTTGCACTTTATTGCGTCCGCCGTTGATTTGCGGGTTCGGGAACAACACGGTCCAATTGCCGCTGGTGCCCTGCTGCGCGACATACAGGTAGCCGTCGATATTCGACTCGAACGCAAAGCGGATGCGATCGCCGGTGCGGAACTCCTTCGAGGGATCGACGTCCATTGGCGCGTCGTTCACGCCGGCCTGGATCAACCGGAACCGCAGTCCCGGCGCGATGTTCGTCCTGGCGGAGAACATCTCCTTGGCGGTCATCTCCTTGGCCGGCACCGCGGCCGTCGTGCCCGTTACGGCAGGCGAATCCGCGGGTGCCGGCGCCGGCGTCGTGCGCTTCTCCGCAGCCGTCAGTGACGCCGCCGTGGATGCCACGGCGTTTCCGGCGGGCGCCGCGGCCACTTTCGTGTCGTCCGCCCCGGGATTCGCGGCATTCGAAGCGGGCGGAGTCGCGAGTGGCGGAGCCGGCGCGGCGGCGGTCGACGTCGACTCCGCGGGCGGGGCGGTCATGTCCCGCGATGGCGCCGCGATGAGCAATGCGCCGACAACGACAGCTGCCGCGGCGCCACCCGCCCACATCCACGCGCGGTTGGGTGACGGTGGCGGCAGCGCCGTAGTTGCGGCCGCCGGGGCGGTGTCGGGCGTCGCAGCGGACGACGCTTGCGTCGCGAGCGATGGCTGCGACACCGGAGGGGTAAAGGGTTGCGCGGTGCCCGCCGCGACCGGTTGAGTCACCATCGCCGCTGACGATGCCGCCGCGGCCGGCTGGCCAGCCGCCGGCGGCGTGACGATAATCGTCGCGTCGCTGGGGGAGTCAATCGCGGAGAGGCGGGCGCGCGAGTGCTCGAGAAAAGCCAGCAGCGCGCACCGCATTTCGTCCGCCGTCTGAAATCGTTCGTCGGGGCGCTTGGCCATCGCGCGCGCGACGATGGTTTCGATCTCCGGCAACAGGCGGCTCATCGGCGTATCCATTGGCGCCGGCGGCTGCTGGATGACTTTGAGAATCACCGACGAGATCGTGTCGTTGTCCGGCTCGAACGGGCGGCGGCCCGACAACATCTCGTACGCCATCACGCCGGTCGAATAGATGTCGGTACGACGATCGACGGTTTCGCCTTTCAACTGCTCGGGTGACGCGTAATGCGGGGTGCCGAGCACGTTGCCCGATGCGGTGAGCGTATCGGCGACGAGCACGCGCGCCAGGCCGAAGTCCATCAGCTTGATGACGCCATCGCCGCAGACGTGAATGTTGCTCGGCTTGATATCGCGGTGAACGACATCCAGGTTATGCGCGTGATGCAGCGCCTCGAGCACCTTCGCCAGCACGTGAATCTTCTGATCGAGCGTCATCGCGGACTTCTCGAGGACGTCGGCGAGGTTTTCGCCCTGCAGATACTCCATCGCGATGAAGACGACACCGTCGAACTGGCCGGCTTCGTACACCGTGACGATGTTGGGATGCGACAGCCGGGCGCAGGCCTGCGCCTCGCGCATCATTCGCTCGAGGTATTCAGGACGATCGATGTCCGGCCGCACCGTCTTGACGGCAATGGTCCGTTGCAGTGTCGGGTCGAAGGCCTTATAGACCTCGCCCATGCCTCCACGTCCGAGGACCTCGAGGATCTTGAAGCGTCCGATTGATTCAGGCGGCGGTGTCAGGCGAGCCATGGTTGTTGCCTTCTGCGCTCTGCGCGGGTGCTGCGGCCATTAGACTCGATCAGTTCCGTGAGAGCGACATCGGAATCGTAGGGTCGGTAGTCGCGAGCGTCAATAAAGACTCTAACTGCCAGCAACACACTTCAAGGGCAATGCCGCACATATCATTGGAAATCAGGCCTGAAGTTAGCGGCAATTCCCCGTCCGGGGCAGACGAATTTGTAACCAAAATCACGTTTTTCGCACCACTGAAGACTGCAGACTGCGCGAAGGCCGAAGGCCGAAGGCTGAAGGCTGACAGCTGATCGCTGATCGCTGACAGCTGATAGCTGATCGCTGACAGCTGATCGCTGATCCCCGCCCCAGAATGACTAAGGGCGGCGATCCCGAAGGACCGCCGCCCAAAAGTTGCCGCCAACCTGGCTCCCCCCAGCTACTACAGCACTACTGCCGTAGTAAACAGACTGGCGACGCGTCCAGCACTCCAATGTCCATGCCACGACGTTTCAGGCCTGTTTCCGAGGTTTTCCGCACAAGCCGTTGCACGGCCCATACGAAATTGATCGGTGCGATAACGAAACTTGCAGTTACCCCGCCGCGCCCTCGGGGTACTGCAGCGCCAGTCGCAGTTCCTTCGCGAGGTTGTCGACCGTCGTTCCCTGCCGCTTCCACGCGCCGTCGGTCTCGAAGCGCAGCGCGCCAATGCGGCGTCCCCACGGCGAGATGACCCGGCCGATGGCGCGATAGTCCGTGCGATCGGCGTGATGCTGATCGATCTTCTGAATGACGTCCGGCGCGACGCGGATGAACGCCCGCAACGCGGTCGCCGACTTGATCGAGTACTTCCGGCCTTGCCAGGCGGATTCGAAAATGCTGGCGATCTGCTTCAGGTAATTCACGAAGAATTTCTTCGAGTCCTCGCGGAACTGCTCGCTCTTCCGGGCGCCGCCGAGCGCGGCCTCGTCGGCAAACAGTTTTTTCAATTCCTGCGCCAGCGGCGCCTGTCCGACGCGGCCCTTGCCGACGCCGAGCAGCTTGATCTCGCCGTAGAGCGGCGACTCTTCGCGATCGTTCAGCGCGCGCACGACGTCATGCGCCGCGGCCAGCGCTTCGTCGCGATACAGCTGGCGTCCGGACAGCGACACCAGGTGCGAGGCGTTCAGCCGCGTGTGCTTGGCATTGATCGTGACGAACATCTGAACGATGTGATCTTCCGGGACGCGGTCGAAGATGATCGCCGGCACGGTGAAGGGCTCGTCGCCAAACCGATCGATGTCGGCATGCAGCGCCAGCAGCCGATGCTGGCCGTCAATCGCGCGGAGGATGCCTTCGCGCTCGGGCACCTTCAAGCGTCCGACCCACGATCCGCTTTCCGAGGGTTCGAAGGACAGTTTTTCGTCGCACGAGATGATCACCGCGCCGGGGATCGACGGCAGATCGCGGGCCTGCCGGCACTGCTCGTAGTAGGCGACGAGCTCGTCGATCTTCTTGCGGATGATCTGGCGCTGGTAGGCCTTCTCGTTGGAGGCGATGCGGCGCTCCAGCAGATCCCAGTTGATCTTGGACTGCTGGCCGCCTTTCTTCTTGCCGCGGAGTCCGGCCTGCGCCTGGTCCTGGTAGCTCAGCACTTCAAAACGCACGAGCTTGTCGATGTCACTGGCCGTCAGGGAGGCCTGATAGAATTGCACGCCGAACTGCTGCATCCGGATAGCGGCTACGCTGATCATATGAGTCCGTCTGACGGGAACTAGTGGGCCGTCAAAGAGGTGGATTCTATCTTTGCGCCCGCGCACGCTCAACGGTTTTTGCCCGAAATCCCGCAGCTGCTGATTCAGTAATGGGCCAAAAACACGTCGCAAACAACTGGGGTTAAAGGACTTATTGCAATGACCAAAAAGATGCGCCGATCGGGCCTGTTGCTCGTCCTTGCTCTGTTTTTGAGCTCGACCGTATCGACTCTCGGCCAGGCCCAGAAGCCCGTTTCGTCAACTGCCCAAGATGACCCGGACTTTGCGGAGTTCGTCAAGAAGGCGACGACGAAGCCGGAATTCCTGTCGCCGCTGGTCGATCATTTGCCCAAGAAACCGGGCGTGCCCACCCCGAAGGACGTGCTCGGCTACCACATCGGCACGGAGAAAAAACTCACGTATGTCGCCGACCAACAGCGCTACTTCCGGGCGCTGGAAAAAGCGCTCCCCGGCCGCGTCAAGACCGAAGTGATCGGCAAAACGGAGGAGGGCCGTGACGTGATGGTCGTCTACATCTCGTCGGAGGCGAACCTCAAGAACCTCGAAAGCAACCGTCAGAACCTGAAGAAGCTCGCCGATCCGCGCGGCTTGACCGAGGCGCAGGCGCAGCAGGTGATCGCGGCAACGAAGCCGCACTATCACATCACCGCCGGCCTGCACAGCGGCGAGACCAATCCGCCCGAAGCGGTGATCGAGCTCGCCTACCGGCTGTCGGCGAGCGAGGAACCCTACATCAGATCCATCCGCGACAACGTCATCGTCAGCATCACCGGCGCGACGGATGTCGACGGCCGCGATCGCTACGTCGACTGGTACTACGCCTATAAGATCGACGAGCCGTACGATGGCGGCGAGAATTTCGGCGGCCCTCCGTACTGGGGCAAGTACGTCTTCCACGACAACAACCGCGACATCAACTACGGCGTCGACTCGCTGCGCATCCACCTGAACTGGTATCTGAACTGGGTGCCGCCGATCTGGCACGACGTTCATGAAGCGCAGACACTGCTCTACACGTTCAGCGGACAGCCGCCCCAGAACCCGAACCTCGATCCGATTCTGTATACCGAGCTGCCGTTCTTCGCCACCTATGAAGTCAACAAGCTGACCTCGTACGGGATGCCCGGGGTCTGGCATTTCGGCTTTGTCGACATGTGGTCGCCGGGATATCTCGGCTTTGCCGCCGCGAATCACAACGGCATGCTGCGGATGTACGAAGTGTTCAACCAGGGCGGCGCGAACACGAAAAAGGCGCGACTACAGGGTAACCAGTTGACGCGGCAGTGGTATCGCCCGAACCCCGCCGCCGCCGGTGAAGTCGACTGGTCGATCCGCAACTCGATCAATTACGCGCAGACCGGCCTGCTGACCGCCCTCGAATTGACGTCGAAGTTTCCGTCGATGGTCGTCGAGAACTTCTACAGGAAGTCGGCAAACGCCGTCAAAAAGGGCGCCGACAAACCGCCACATGCGTTCGTGATTCCGGCAGGTCAAGGCGACCAGAGCAAGGTCGATCGCGTCGCCGACCTGCTGCGCACCCAGGCCATCGAAGTGCACCGCGCCGATCGAGAGATCAAGGTCAAGGAAGGCACTTTCCCCGCTGGTTCGTACATCGTCAGGCTCAACCAGCCGTACGGACCGCTCGCGAAGACCTTGCTCGAGAAGCAGACCTACCCTGACGCGTCGCTGAACACCTACGACGACAGCGCGTGGACGATGGGGATGGCGAACAACGTCGATGTCAAGACCATCGAGGACAGATCGATCCTCGACTCGCCGGCGACGCTGGTGACCGCGAAGGCCCACACCCCCGGTACGATCACCGGCACCGGCACGACCTACGTCGTCAAACACAACGGCGCGCTGGGCCTGGTGACGTTGCGTTACCGCCTGAAGGACGTGGCCATGAAGGGCGCCTCCGCCGCCTTCAAGATCGGTGACGAAGAGTATCCGGCCGGGGCGTTGATGCTGCCGGCATCCGATCGCGCGCGCCAGGAGATCGAGCGTCTCGGGTTGGTCGCGACCGCGGTCGCGGCGACGCCGGCGGTCGCCGCGGTTGATGTCGATCTGCCCCGCCTTGCCATTTACACGACGTGGGCGAACACCGAGAAAGTCGGCTGGGTACGATTGGCGTTCGATCGCTTCGAGATTCCGTTCGACCTGATTCACAAGGATCATGTGCAAAGCGGCGCGAACCTGAAAGCCAAATACGACCTCATCCTGATGCCGCATCAGACCAACAACGGCAAGGCGATCGTCTACGAGCAGCCGAAGCTTTCAAAGCCGCTCCCCTACAAGAAGCACGACACGTTCAAGTCCTTCGGCATGTATGCGGAGACCGACGACGTGCGCGGCGGCATGGGGCTGGCCGGGGCGGCCGAATTCCAGAAGTTCGTCGACGACGGCGGCGTGCTGGTGACGCTTGGCGTGGCGAGCGCGTTCCCGGCGGAGTTCGGGATCGCCAAGGGAGTCGAGGCGCAAAACCCGGCGCCCGGTTTCTACGCGCCTGGCCCCTACGTCCAGAGCGAGATCCTGATGCCCACGCACCCGGTGATGTACGGCTACCAGCAGAAGACGCTGCCGGTGCGCTTCAACGGCGGCCCGCTGTTGCAGGCCGGCCCGCAGCCGGGCTTCGAACAGTTCGCGGGCTCGTCGCCCGAGCGGCCGCAGATCGTCGCACGCTACACCGGCGGCGAGGCCGGCGTGTTGAGCGGCCTGATGCGCAACCCCGATCAGATTCGCAACCGCCCGATGGTCGTCGACGCGCCGTCCGGCAAGGGGCGCGTCATCCTGTTCGCGAACAACCCGATCTATCGCTGGCAGACGTTCGGCGAGCACGCGATGGTGTTCAACGCCTTGCTGTTCTGGAACGACATGGGCGCCGCCGCACCGGCAAAAACGACGACCGCCGCGCAGCAGTAGCGCCGCCCTGCGGCGTTCAGCCTTCGGCTTTCGGTCCGGACGAGAGGAATTCGCGCATCAACAGCGAGTTCCTCTCGTTGGCCTTGAACCACACGTCGACGAGCGGGCCGATCAGCGGGATCGCCCCGAGCATGACGTCGACCAGCACATTCGACAGCATTTTCGACACCAGCGACGGCGGCGGACCGTACTGAAGCGTGCGCGCGATGAGCGTCAGCGAAATCGCCGCGCCGGCCAGGTTGCCGACGCCGGGAATCAGGTCGAGCACCGCATCGAGGCCGACCCGGCCGAGGATCGGCAGCGTGATCGCGCTGTCCATGATCTTGGCGAGGTGGTCGATGTTCCTGCCAAACAGCCGATTCGCGTCGTCGATCGAGATGCCGCGCGCTGCGGCGAAACGCGCCAGGCCGGTGAAGGCGTGCGCCGCGGCACCGCCGATGCGCCGATCGATCATCGCCGCCATCCGCTCCGCCGCGCGCATGAACGCCCAGCGCAGCGCGAAGTAACCCGCCACCGCGACCGCGAGCACGATCGCGGAAATGGCCGCGAGCCACAACAGCACGGTCTCGAACATCCATAGCAGGCTAGCAGGCCGGCCGTGTTCGGGCCAGCGCGATGACGCGCCAGCGGGACCGGATCAGGTGCGCCGGGCCGTCAGCAGCAGATCGGGGTCGGCGATGGTGAAGTGCGTGACCTTGCCGTCCTCACGCGCAAAGGCGATCTTGGCGTGCGGCACGCCGATCGGGAAAAACACGAGGTTGCCAACATGCATCAGAAAGCGGCGGGCGGGACTCCCCGGCCGATCGATCCCCAGTCGATCCTGTTGCACGTCGATCGTAAAAAAATCGCGCGGCCCCGCTCCGTACACATATTTGCCCACCAGCATGTCGCGATCGGCAGCGGCCAGCGGTTGCACCGGCATCGCCAGATCCGCGTCCCCGACCGCCGTCAGGTACTCCACGACGGCCATTGCATCGGCGCCGCCGGCCTTCGCATGCGCCAGCAGCGTGATGCCGTGCGGTCCGCGCGTCTTCTGGATGCCGGGCCGCGCGGCAATCAGCGCCTTGACGACGTCGAGTTGCCCCATCATCGCCGCCGAAAAGATTGTCGGCCGCGCGCCGTGCGCGAGCAGAAAGTCGGCGATCGGCTTGTTGCCGACGTGCGAAGCGGCATCGAGACACGTCTCCCAGTCACCGAATCCCCAATCAATCGAGGCACCGGCCATCGCCGGCTGCTGTTCGACGAGCTCGCGAATCCGCGCGAAGTTGCCGTGTGACGCACTTATTGCATCCTTGACGAGGGCAGGATCCTGTTGCGGAAAGGCGTCGGCGCCCTTAATGGCGTACGCACTCGGGGGCACCTGTCCCCAAGCTCGCGCCGACGAGGCGAACACGCCCAGTGCTGGCAGCCCACTCGAAACCGACAAGAAATTGCGCCGTGACATGAACATCGCTACCTCCGGGCACGTTATGACGAGGCATTGGCACCAAGGGCAAGCGAAGTTCGCTTCAGGACATAACCGCTGATCGAAGAATCAGTTAGCGCCTGAGGTCAGGACGTGCGCGCGGACCGCGCGGTCGAATTCCGCGACCACGGCGGCCTCGAGACCGGCGAGCGTGTCGCTGGCAACGATCAGTCGATTGGCCTTCAGGTGGGCTTCGTCCGCCAGCCGGATGAAGTGCGTGATGAACCGCAACCCGGACTCGCCACGCTGCAACTGGCCGAGCAGCACGTAATCGGCATCAAGGTGGTCGGCAACCGCTTTCAGGTTCCGTATATTCCTGGGCTGACGCAGAATCGCTGCGTTGCCGATCACCGCAATACGATCGGGTGCGACCCTCGTCAGATGTTCGACGACCGCATCGGAGAGCGCGGCAATCGGCCGATCGTGGTGCGTCTCCCCCGTCTCGTTGTCGAAGACAGAGACCGCAATCACCACCCGATCGCGCGTGCGCGAGCCGCTGACCGCCAGCCACGTCGCGGCAGCGCCGAGCAGCAGTACCGCGACGGCGAACGCCGCTTTCCAACGCTCAGGCCGCCCAGCGGGTCCCGTCTCCCGAGGAGCGTCCGCGACCGCGACCGGCGCGATGAACTTGAACCCGCGCCGAGGCACGGTCTGGACAAACCGCGGGTTATCGCCGCTATCGCCCAGCGCACCGCGCACCTGCGAGATGCAGTACGCCAAGCCGCGATCGAAATCGACGTGGGTGTGCTTGCCCCACACCGCGTCGCGCAATTCCTCGCGCGTGACGATGTTTCCGGCGCGTGACAAGAGCAGCGCGAGCGCCCGGGCCGGCTGGGGCTCGATCGCGACGGCGCGTCCCCGCTTGCGTAACTCGTGGTTGTCACTGTCGAACTCGAAAAAACCGAACCGGTAGAGCACGACCGTAGTTTATGCTCTGCGTGCAATCCACGACGACGAATGCATCGCGCGGCAGCACTGACGCAAGACAGCTGTCTTGCGAAGGCGGGAGCACACATGAACCGGATCAATGTCGGCGGCGTACTAAAAGGTGGCTTGGCGGCTGGCGTGATCATGGTGATCAGCGAGTTCATCCTCAACGTGCCGATCGCCGGCGCGCAGATGGGATGCCGAATTGCGCGCGCTGAACCTGCCGCCGGTCGGCCCGCCCGCAATCACCGTCTTCACCATCGTCACGCTGCTCGTTGGAATCGCGACGGTCTGGCTGTATGCCGCCATCCGCCCGCGGTTCGGTGCCGGTCCGAAGACGGCGATGGCCGCGGGGTTAATCGTCTGGGCGCTCACCTACCTGTATTCGTCGGTGTTCTTCTACATGATCGGCACGCAGTCGCTCGGCCTGGTCCTGCTGACCGTCGTGTGGTCCGCGATCGAGATGATGGTCGCGTCGGCGGTCGGCGGTTATCTGTACACCGAAACGTAGAGGCCGTCCTTCCGCGGTGCGTTCATTTGATCACCAACAACCGATAGTTGGCCGGGTGAAGAAACTGAATGCCGGCGTCGGTCAGGATCGCATCGTCTTCGATGGGGATGCGCAGTTTCGCGCCACCCCATTCGGGGATTGGGGTGTAGGCGAAGTATTCGAACGAAAACATGTGGTTGTCGTGCATGACGAACGTCGTCTGCAGCGGCTGCCAGGTCGTCAATGACGGACCGATGTCGTGCCCGGTGTTGCCGACCGGGTGGAAGCCGTAGACGACGTCGGTCTTGTCGTCCTTGTTGGGGCGATTGAATTCGATCACGCCGAAACCGGCCGCCTGCAGCGCAGCGTCCATCGCCTTCATCGTCGCGTCGGCGCGAACACCGACCTTGATTGCCTTTTTGAACACGTCACGCACGGAGATCGCCTTGTCGAAGGCGTGCTGGATGCTCTTTGGCGGCGCCGTTTCGCCCGGCTTCAGCACGTAGGCGACGCGCTTGACGTCGGTGCCGAAATTCATCAACTGCACGCCCCAGTCGATCATCAGCACGTCACCGGGCTGGATGATGCGCGCATTGGAGGTGGCCGCGATCCCGGTTGGACCGGTGATGTAGACGGAGGGCATGTCGAACTCGGAGCCGAGCGCGCGTGCCAGCAATTGATCCTGCATCCACCATGCGACGTCCTCGAGAGTGGTCTTGCCGGGCGTGATCACCTCGTTGGACAGCGCGCGCTCTGCGAGCTGGATGGCGATGCCGGCGGCTTCGCCGAACGCGACGATCTCGGCGGCGACGCGGTGCGATCGGAAATCGGCGACGAGCTTTTCGGCGGACACGAATCGTGATGCCAGGGTCTCGCCCAGTGTCTTGCGCAAGTGCGCGAGCATCGTCACCGACAGGCCGTCGGCGGGGCCGATCTCGTCGGACATGTTCAGGCCGATGCGTCTGGGGTTGCGCGCTTTGACGTGTTCCGCGAGCGTCGCCGCGGGCGCGATGATGTCGTAGGCGCCGGACTCGCTGAGCATGTAGCCGCCGGGGCCCAGCGCGGCGCGCTCGATGCGGTCGCCGCCGCGATCGGTGAACACGTAGTAGCCCATGCCGGTGACGTAGCCGCGACCGAGATCGTTCCACAGCGGGTCGTAGTGGTTTTCCTTGACGGCGACAATCCACATGTCGATCTGGTTGTCGCGCATTGCGCGCGGCAGCACCTGCTCGAACTTGTCGAGCCGGATCTGGCGCTGCATTTCCCAGCGGCGCCGCGCCTCCTGGGCCTGGACTGGCAGATTCAGCATCGCCAGCACACCGAGCGTGATCGCTAACTTCATCGCCGTCCTCGTATGCCCACGGGCAGTCCCCGTGAAGATTTACAATCGGTTGCATCCGCTCGCCCGTTTCGGGCGACGATATTCTGTCGTCAAACGCCCGTCGGGGCATCAACAACACCCATGAATTTGCACATGCTACCCGCCCGTGTCGTAACGGGTGCGCTCATTTTTGCAGCAGTGGTGTCGGGCGCGACCGCGGCGGCGCAAAACGCCGAGTCGAAGACGATCAACTACGACACGGCGCGCACCAGCCGCCGCCTGACGGCGACGCAGACCGCGGGACCAATCGTGCTCGACGGCCGCCTCGATGAAGCGTCGTGGGGCTCGGCGCCGCTGGCCACCAACTTCGTGCAGAACGATCCGAACGAGGGCGCCCCGGCGACCTACGACACCGAAGTGCGGCTGCTCTACGATCAGCGCGCGCTGTACATCGGCGTGTTCGCGAAGGATCCATCGCCCGGCGAGATCATCGTCAACGAGCTGCGCAAGGACTTCAACACGGGATCCGCCGACGGCTTCCAGGTCGTCATCGACACGTTCCATGACGAGCGCAACGGCTACCAGTTCGCAATCAATCCGGCCGGCGCGAAATGGGACTCGCAGATGTCGAACGAAGGCCGCGAGCAGAACTCGAACTGGGACGGCATCTGGGACGTCGCGACGCGGATCGGCGAAGACGGCTGGTATGCGGAAATCGAAATTCCGTTCAAGACGCTGAAGTTCGGACCCGAGGCGATGCAGACCTGGGGCATCAACTTCCAGCGCCGCCTGCGGCGAAAAAACGAAAACAGCTACTGGGCGCCGCTGCGCCGCATCCATCAGTTGTCGCGCGTATCGATGGCCGGCCGCTTCGAAGGCCTGCAGGGTCTGCGCCCGGGCGCGAACGTGCGCGTCAAGCCGTATGCGCTGGCCAACTTCAACCAGCTGCCACACGTTGCGCTCGACCGCGATTTCGACGCCGGCATCGACGTCAAGTACGGCGTCACCACCGGGCTCACCTGGGACTTCACGGTGAACACGGACTTTTCGCAGGTCGAAGCCGACGAGCAGCAGGTCAACCTGACGCGCTTCAGCCTGTTCTTCCCGGAGAAGCGCGATTTCTTCCTCGAGAACTCCGGCGTGTTCCAGTTCGGCTCGGGCAATACCGGCGGCGGTGGCGGGGGCGGCGGTGGCGGTGGCGGTGGTGGCCGCCAGAACGCATCGCAGGACATGATCTTCTTCTTCAGCCGGCAGATCGGCTTGTCGCCCAGCGGCGATGCGATTCCGCTGCTCGCCGGCTCGCGCCTCACCGGGCGGGTCGGTGGCTGGTCGGTCGGCGCGCTCAACATCCAGCAGCGCGAGCAGGGACCGAGCCCGTCCACCAACTTCACCGCGCTGCGACTGCGCCGCAACATCCTCGCCAACTCCGACATCGGCGTGATGTTTCTCAACAAGGATCCACGGGGCGCCGATCACAATCGCGGCTTCGGGGCTGACGCCAATTTCCGCTTTCTCGGCGACCTGACCGCCAACGTGGCCATCGCCAAGAGCGACTCACCGGTGATGCGCGTGCCCGGCGAGGGCGACGACTGGTATTCGAAAAGCGGCGTCGGCTACCGCGACAACAAGTGGGAAGCGCGCGGCATGTACCAGACGATCGGCGGCCGCTTCAACGACGAGATGGGCTTCGTGCCGCGGCGCGGCGTCGACAACTCCGAGTTCTATCTCGGCCGCCGGTTCCGCCCGCGGAAGTTCCAGCGGTGGATGCGGGAAACGTTTCCGCACATCCAGTTCGAGAACTTTACGAGGCGCAACGGCGGCGGTCTCGAGTCGCGCTATATGGACTGGCATTGGCCAGTGAACTTCCAGAACAGCACCTTCATCGAGATCGGCACCAACCCGAACATCGAAGTGATCGACGAGCGCTTTACCATCAACAGCCGCCGCAACATCTACGTCGATCCGGGCCGTTACGAGTTCAAGGAGCACTTCATCCTCGCCAATACCAACTCCGCCGCGCCGTTCTCGATGAATCTGCGGGCCGGCACGGGCGATTTCTACGACGGCTATCGGCGCAACTACACGATCGGCGGCACGTTCCGCATGAATCAGCACTTCAACGTGTCGTTGAGCGACCAGATCAACGACATCGACCTCGCCTCGGGTTCGTACGTGACGCACCTGCTGACCGGCCGCTTCAACGTCTATTTCACCACCAAGATGTTCGTAAACGCGCTGGTCCAGTACAACACCGACACCAATCAATGGAGCTCGAACGTGCGGCTCGACATCATCCACCGCCCGCTCAGCGATATTTACCTGGTCTACAACGAGCGTCACGACTCCCGCAGCGGTGCGCTGATCTCGCGAGCGGTGATCGCGAAGATGACCTATCTGATGGCGTTCTGATCAGCTATCAGCTGTCAGCTATCAGCTTTCAGTATCAGCCGTCAGGTTAGTTGTCAGCTATTTCAAAACGGGCGCGAGAATGCGGAGCGCGCCCGTCAGCTCCACGTCCTGCATCTTCCGGTCCTTCCAGCGCGTGATGGCGTAGAGCGCGCCGCACAGCAACACCGTCGCAACCAGCGCCGCTTCGAGGGGCAGCGCCCGCTTGAGCGGGGTCGCGATGGCTCCGTAGGCCATCTCGACGTGAATCCAGTACACGAACAGCGACGATCGTCCGAGCGTCGTGATGACGACACCCGGCGCGCCGGGAGGCAGGTCGCGGATCCACGCGCGGATCAGACCGTGCAATGCATCGACCATCTTCGCGATGGGCAGCATCGCGGTACAGATGCCGAGCCGAATGAAGAAGAACGTCGGCGAGCTGGTCCAGAAATTCGAGACCGGGTAAATCGACGGCCGAAACGACGCTTCGTGGGCCAGGATCGCGCCGGCCACTCCGGCGAACAGCAACGCAATGTGCAGGCGCCGCTCGCTGCGCGCCGACCGCGCGGCATAGACCAGCTCACCGGCGACGGCGCCGGCCAACAGGAATCCCATCCATGGAAAGAGCGCGAAGTTGGTCCGGCCCGGAAGCGGACGAAGGTAGGCCTCGATCGCGTCGGGCAATGCCGACAGCGCGCCCCATTCGCGAATCAACGGCGTCGTCATCGTCACGACCACGGCGGCCACCGCAAACAGCAGGATGCGCAGGCCACGCTGTTGCGAGAGCCCCCAGAGCAGCGCCGCCAGCATCATCGCGACCCCCATCACGTTGAGGATGTCGACCTTGAGAAAGTTGCTGAGCGAGCCCCAGCCAAGCAGTTGCGATTGCAGGCGGAACAGGAAGGCCAGCGCGAAGATCTGCAAGCCGCGCCAGCGTGCCGTCGACGCCGCCGCGGCGTGTCCGAGCTTCGTCGCGCGCGCCGATGCGGCCATCGCCAGAGTCAGCCCAGCAAGGAACAGGAACAACGGCGACGCCAGACCGGCAACGAACACCGTGTACATGTAGAGCGTGCGGCTGCGATCCTCCGGTCGTGTCCACGCGTCGATCACGTGTGCGCCGACCATCACCACCACCGCGATGCCACGCAACCAATCGAGGTAGGCCTTCCGCGGCGGCGCGGCGGTGCTCAGGCGTGGACCTCGAAGCTGGTCTCGAGGTCGATGTCACGCCGCAGCGAATGCCAGACCGAGCAGTACTTCTCGCGCGACAGGTCGATGGCGCGTTGAATGGCGTGCGGCGGCACGTCGCCGCCAACGATGAACACCAACGTGAAACGCAGAAAGTGCCGCGGCGGGTCCTCTTGGCGGTTGCCGCTGACCCGGGCTTCCAGCGAGGTCAGCGGATGGCGGCCCTTGACGATGATGTCGGCGAGATCGATCGCCATGCAGCCTGCCAGCGCCATCGCCACCGCTTCGGGTGGCGAGGGACCGTCGCGGCCGTCGCTGTCGAGAGTGATTGCGGATCGCGTCGTGGCCGCGCGGAACTTCAGCCCGCCCTGCCAAGTCAGCGTCGCCGTGATCGGCGGCTTGGTCACCGCCACAGCGTAGCAGCGATCGCCGTCCGGCTTCGCGCCTTCGGCACGACGGCGGATCGGCTCAGGCCGCGCGTCCGGCCGTGTGGCGCGACGGCGCCTTGCCGGTGCCGGTGGCCATGGCGAACAACAGCCACGCGAGGGGTCCGGCGACGAGGAGATAGGTCAGGTACTGACCATAAATGCCGTCCGGACCGTACGGTTCCGTCGCCCAATGCAGCGCCTCGCTGCCGGGAAAGAGGTTCGCTTCGGTGAGCTCGTGGAAGCCGTAGATCAGCAACTGCGCGACGAAAATCAGCAGGAACACCGCGGTCACCTGAAAGAACAACGCGAGATTGACGCGGTGGCCGTAGCGCGACCACAACGCGGCAACGGCGGCGGCGGCAAGCGTGCCGGCGACAGCGCCGAGGATGATCGAGTAAGCCTGGATCTGCGTGAGTAGCGTGCCCATCAACAACGCCGTCTCCATGCCTTCGCGGGAAATCATCAGCAGCGTGAACAGGAACACGCCGATCCACGCGGCCGTGCCGCTTTTCGCTGCTTCCTGCCGCAGATGTCCCTCAATCTCGCTCTTGATCTTCTTCGCGGTCCGCCACATGTGCACCGTCAACGACGCGACCGATACCGCAGCGACCAGCGCGAGGATGCCCTCCCACAACGCCTGATTCGAGGCCTGCTGGAACAGGTACGCGGCGCCGACGCTGAGCAGCACCGACAAGCCAATGCCCCAATGCACGGCCGGGATCAGTTCGCGGCGGCCGCTCTTGCGCAGGTAAGCGAGGCTGATGGCAATGATGAGGAAGGCTTCGAGACCTTCTCGGAGCGTGATGACGAATGCTTGCAACATACGGTGCGAACTCGGCGTGGGAAATGAGAATCAGTCTCAGTTCGAGAGGTTCAGCATATCCGACCAATCTGGTCGTCGGCAAGTAATTGATTTGTCGGGAACCCTTGCATGCGATCGCTCGTAATGCTAAATAATTAGCAGATGCTAAAAATTTGGCGGCAACTCATTCTCCTCGCCCGCGTCAACGGAGATCGCCGATGACCGCCGGCGAAATGCTGTCGCGTCGCGAGCGGCAGATTCTCGACATCCTCTACGCCAAGGGCTCGGCGACAGCTGCGGAAGTGCGGGAGGCGCTGCCCGATCCGCCAAGCTACTCGGCGGTTCGCGCGTTGCTGCGCATCCTCGAAGACAAGGGCCACGCACGTCACGAAAGTCAGGGCACCCGCTACGTCTACGTCCCGTCCGTGCCCCGTGAGAGCGCGCGCGACTCCGCGCTGACGCGGATCGTGCAGACGTTTTTCGACGGCTCTGCCGCGCAGGCCGCGGCGGCGCTGGTCGATTCGGGATCGTTATCGGACGAGGAGCTCTCGCGGTTGTCCGCCTTGATCGATCGCGCCCGAAAGGAAGGCCGCTGATGGATCTGGAACTGATCGTCAAGACCAGCGCGGTGTTGATGTCGGGGTCGATGGTCGCCGCGCTGTTGCGTCGCGCCGCGCCGTCGACGCGGCATCTCGTCTGGCACATCTCGATCGTGGTGGTGTTGCTGGCGCCGGTGCTGATGGCGGTTGCGCCGTCGTTCACCGTACCGATAGGGCCGGTCGTCGCAGATGTACCGGTAGCCTCGTTTGACGAGACGCCGCTGACGCTGCTGCCATTGAACACCGAATCCGGGCAAAACAGCGCGAGAGAAACGGCTGCGGCCATTGGCGCGCTGGGCACAGCGCTAACGGCGGCGTGGTTCCTGCTGTGCTGGCTGTTGAGCGGCCTGTCGGTGTGGCGCGGCTCCGTTGCCGCTCCTGAGCAGTGGCTGAACGAGGCACGAGCACTCGCCAGGCGGCTGGGCGTGACGAGCATCGTCACCGTCAGGCAAATGCGGCGCGAGGGTAGTCCGCATGTCGCCGGGCTGTTCGGCTCCGTGGTGATGCTGCCACCTTCGGCGACCGGGTGGAGTGTCGAACTACGGCAGTCCGCACTGGTGCACGAACTGACGCACATCCGGCGCCGCGATCGACTGACTCAGGCGATTGCGCACGCCGCGTGCGCGATCTACTGGTTCAATCCGCTGGTGTGGCGGGCCGCCGCCGGACTCGCGCGCGAGCGCGAGCGGGCGTGCGACGACGCGGTGTTGCGATTTGGCGCGAGGCCCTCGGAGTACGCGTCGCTGTTGCTCGATCTTGCCAGGTCCGCTCGTCACTCATGGACGCCGGCCGCTGCGCTCAGCATGGCCCGGCCCTCCGCGATGGAAGGCCGGCTGATCGCGATCCTCGCGGATGCCGTTCGCACGCCTCGTCGATCGACGCGCTGGCTCGTGGCGGCCGGCGTGCTCGGCATCACCACCGCGATCCTCGGAGCCCAGGCCGACCGGCCGGCACCGATCGCATCGCCAAAGCCGCTCATCAAAGCGCAGGAAGTGATGGGCTTGGACGCGGACAAGTCTTCGACCCCCGTCATCGGCGCGCTGGTCGACGCCCTCCGTGACGGCAATCGGCAGGTGCGCGAACAGGCGGCAATCGGACTCGCGCTGACGCCTGGCGCGGGTGTGGTGGAAGCGCTGCTCGGCGCGCTGCAGGATGCCGACGCACAGGTGCGCGAGAAAGCGGCGATTGGCCTGGCATTCCGACGCGATCCGCGGATCATCGCTCCACTGCTCACCGCCATTGAAGATACGGATTCGCAAGTACGTGAGAAAGCGGCCATCGCGCTCGGCGCGAGCGGTGATCCACGTGCCATTCCCGCATTGACCAGAGCCGCGAAAGATCCGGACCCGCAGGTGCGCGAGAAGGCGGTCGCCGGCCTGTTCCTGCTGGGGCGGCTGCAGTGATTCTCGCGGCGGCGTTGTCGCTACAGATCGCGCTGGCCCCATGCACGCTGGAGGGTGTCGCGGGCGACGCCAGGTGCGGGACCTATCGCGTCTGGGAGGATCGCGCCGCCAGGAAAGGCCGTCAGATCGATCTGTCGATCATCGTCTTACCCGCACTCGATGCGGCGAACCGCGCGCCGGATCCGTTCTTCCTGTTGTCGGGCGGGCCCGGAGACGCACCCTCGTTCAACGCTCGCTTTTTCAGCCGCGCCTTTCAGGACGCCCGTCGAACCCGCGATCTGGTGCTCGTCGATCTGCGCGGCACCGGCAGATCGTCGCCGCTGTTGTGCCCCGAGCTCGCCAAGCCCGGTGACGACGGCGTCTACGACTCGGATTTGCTGAGCGTGGCCGCCGTCCGAGCGTGCCGCAAGCGACTCGAGAAGACCGCGGATCTCCGTCAATACACCACCGAGATCGCGGTCGAGGATCTCGAGGAGGTCCGGCAGCGCCTCGGATATGGACCGATCAACTTGTACGGCACCTCGTACGGAAGCCGTGTCGCGCAGGTCTACATGCGCCGTTACCCGCAAAGTCTTCGCGCCGTAACGATGAAAGGGATTGTGCCGCCATCTGGCGCGTCTCCCGAAATGCATGCGCCGTCTGGCGAGCACGCGTGGCAATCACTGGTTGCACGGTGCCGCGCCGACGCAGCATGCGCTGCGGCATATCCCACACTCGACGCGGACTTCCGGCAGCTGCTGACGCAACTCGAAAACAACCCGGTACTCTCCGTGCCGGCCAGCGGCGAGCAGCCCGCGGCGCGGATCACCGTGACGCGCGGGTTGTTTGCCGAGGCGTTTCGCAATGTGTTGTACACGCCCGAAGGTTCGGCGCAGGCGCCGGCGTTGGTGCGGCAGCTGTTGGATGGCGATCGACGCCGACTCGCCGCAATCGCGTTGTCGGGGCGCACCGTGCTCGGAGGCGAACGTCTCGCCGCAGGCTTCTTCCTGTCGGTATCGTGCACGGAAGATGTGCCGTACCTGTCGAAGCGCGCCGACGCGGCGGCCGCACCGACGTTTGGCGGCGCCTACCGGCTCGAGCAGCAACGGGCCGCGTGCCGCGAATGGCCGCGTGGCCGCGTCTCGAGGCAGCATCGCCAGCCGACGCGCTCGGCGATTCCGACACTGCTTCTCTCAGGCGAATGGGACCCGGTGACCCCGCCCGCATTCGGCGACGAGGTCGTGCGCGGGCTGCCGAACGGCGTGCATGTCGTCATTCGCAATAACGGTCACCCGATTGGCAATGCCGAGGCATGCATCGGCCGCATGGTGCGGCAGTTCCTCGACAAG
>Ga0196963_10000958_pt1 | contig 21736 bp, 18 predicted proteins | sample S1_5metaG_FD_148600 | JGI IMG/M metagenome (GOLD analysis project Ga0196963, IMG submission 148600) | Soil microbial communities from Anza Borrego desert, Southern California, United States - S1_5 | ecosystem: Environmental > Terrestrial > Soil > Desert | place: USA: California | collected... | reverse complement strand
CTCGACCTGCCCGAAAGCTTCGGACGCCGCTTCACGGTCTCGGTCGACACCGAGGAGGAGTTCGACTGGACGAAGCCTTTTACCCGGGACCGGCACGGCACCACCCACATGCGGCGCCTGAGCGAGGCGCACCGCCGGCTCGCCGACGGAGGCGTGAAGCCACTCTACCTCGTCGACTATCCGATCGCCGTCGATCCGGCGAGCGTCGCCGTCCTTCGCCAATTCGTCGACGCCGGAGAGGCGAGCATCGGCACCCAGCTCCATCCCTGGGTGAATCCGCCCTTCGACGAGGAGATCACCGTCCGCAACAGCTTCGTCGGCAACCTTCCCGAGGCCCTGGAGCAGGCGAAGCTCCTGCGGCTCACCGAGGCGCTGGAACGCGCGTTCGGCCGTCGCCCCACCGTCTATCGCGCCGGCCGCTACGGGATCGGCCCGCACACCGCGCGGCTGCTCGCCGAGGCGGGTTACGAGGTCGACGTCTCGATCCGTCCGCTCCACGATTACCGCGTCGAAGGGGGCCCAGACTTCACCGCGATGGAGCCGCGGCCGTACCGGGTGGGGCGGCTGATCGAGGTGCCGCTCAGCACGGTCGATTTCGGCCTGCTGCGGCGGTGGGGGCGCCCGCTCTACCGCGCCGCCGGCAAGGTCCCGCGCGGCCGCGGCCTGCTTTCGCGCGGGCGCCTGCTCACCCGCGTCGCGCTGACGCCCGAGGGGGTTCCGCTCGCCGAGGCGAAGCGGGCGATCGAACGGCTGCTCGACGACGGCGTCCGCCTGCTCAGCCTCTCCTGGCACTCGCCCTCGGTCGAGCCCGGCCACACGCCCTATGTCCGCGACGATGCGGACCTCGCTTGCTTCTACCGCTGGTGGGACGGCGTGCTCGACCTGCTCGCGGCGCGCGGCGTCGCGCCCGCTTCGATCGAGGAGATCCTCGCCGCCTGCCGCCGGGGCCGCGCGGCCTAGCGCGCCGCCGCCGGCGCCGCTATCCCGGCCGGCGGTGGGGCCTGTAGCTCAACGGTAGAGCCGGCCGCTCATAACGGCTAGGTTGGGGGTTCGAATCCCTCCGGGCCCACCAGGATTTCGGTCGAAGTGGGACTTCGATCGAGGAACGAAGGAAGAGGGACTTGCCTCTTCCTTCCTGCCCCGGGTCGAAGTACCACTTCGACCCGATCGTCGGGGAGTGGCGCAGCCTGGTAGCGCATCTGCTTTGGGAGCAGAGGGTCGCAGGTTCGAATCCTGTCTCCCCGACCAACAAGCGTGACCGGATACAATTCCGGAAGCTGTCTTCCGTTTTCGAAAAGAGAAGGGGGAGCCGTCCTGGCGAGTGCGTTGCGGTGTTCGTGAATACGGCGGTCGGCATTCGCATGTGACGCCGCGTCCGTTGGATACGTCGCCCACCGAAAAGGTGCTGTCTCCCTTGCCCGTTTAGCTTCGGCAGGTAGGTTAGGCCTTTGGCGCAGCCCGGAGCAGTCTCATGTCAGAACCTACGCTCGTTTGCCCCCACTGCAGCAAAGAAATCCGCCTCACCGAGTCCCTTGCTGCGCCTTTGATCGCCGCAACAAAGAGGGAGTACGAACGGCTCCTGTTCGAGAAGGACGAGGCGATCACATCGCGCGAGAATGCGGTTGCCGAACAGGCTACCGCGTTAGAACGCAAGGCGGCTGAGATCGAAAAACGGGTGTCCGAACGAATCAGTGCGGAACGCGAGAAAATTGCAGCGGAAGAACAGAAACGAGCGCGCCTTCTATTGGGCGATGAGCTTTCAGAGAAGGACGTCAAACTTGCCGACTTGCAAGATCTTCTTCGTAGACGGGAGGAAAAACTCAAAGAGGCCGCAAAGACAGAAGCTGCCGTGATCGAACAGCAGCGAAAGTTGGAGGATGCCCAAAGGGAATTGGAGGTGACCGTGCAAAAGCGTGTGCAGAGTATCACCGCCGAGGTGCGGGAAGCTGCCAAACGCGAAGCGATCGAGGACGAGCGTCTCAAACTACGTGAAAAGGAGGAACAAATTGCTGGGATGCAGCGGCAAATCGAGGATCTCAAGCGCAGGGCAGAGCAGGGTTCGCAGCAGCTGCAAGGCGAAGCTCAAGAACTAGATCTAGAGTCGATGTTGGCTACTAAGTTTCCACGCGATACGATTGTGCCCGTAGCAAAGGGAGAGTACGGCGGCGACCTTATCCATAGAGTCTTCGGATCGAATGGCCAAGAAGCTGGGACTATTCTCTGGGAGGCGAAACGGACCAAGAACTGGTCTGACGGTTGGCTTGCAAAACTGAGGGCGGACCAGCGGAACGCGAAGGCCGACCTCGCGCTCATTGTTTCGCAAGCGCTCCCGCGGGACATGAACGTGGCTTTCGACCTCATCGACGGCGTCTGGGTGACTGAACCGAAATGTGCTGGCGCAGTGGCTGTGGCCCTTCGGGAGTCATTGATTGCCCTTTCGGCTGCTCGACAGGCTGGCGAGGGTCAGCAGACAAAATCGGAAATGATCTATGAATATCTGACTGGACCCCGGTTCAGACAGCGTGTCGAGGCGATAGTGGAAAAGTTCACTGACATGCAGGAGGATCTCAGTAGGGAACGCAGGGCGATGACCAAACTGTGGGCCAGGCGCGAAGAGCAGATACACTCGGTGGTCGAGTCTACCGCGGGCATGTACGGCGACCTGCAAGGCATCGCTGGACGCAACCTGCAAGAAATTGAGGCACTAGAGCTACTAGCCGTCGAAGGCCCGCGCGAAGGTAATGACCCGGTCGGGTCTTAACGCGTCCATTCGACGCGCTACTGCTGGACCGGCGCGACCGGCCCGAAATTGCCCGGCGCTTCCGCCGCGACCGCCAGCATCGCCGTCCAGGCGGCGACATTCTGCCTGAGCTGCGCCGGGTCGATCTTGTCGAGCGTGTCGTCGGGCGTGTGGTGGAGATCGAAATAGCGGGTGCCGTCCTGGCTGAGCTCGAAGGTCGGCACGCCGCTCGAGACGAGCGGGAAGATGTCCGATCCGCTCGCCTCGGTCACCGAGCCGCGCACGATGCCGAGCGGGAACAGCAAGCGGGCGATCGCGTCGACCACCGGGCGGGCTGCGGGGTTGAGGCGCGACTTGAACTGCCAGACGCGGTCGGCGCCGAAGTCGCTCTCCGCGACGACCGCATGATTGTCGCCGCGGTGGCGCCGGAAATAGTCGTAGCCGCCCAAAAGCCCGACCTCCTCGGCCCCGAACCAGACGATGCGGATGGTCCGCAGCGGCTGGCCGGCGCGGCGGATATAGTGCGCGGCGGCAGTGACGATGCCGCAGCCCGCCGCATCGTCGACGGCTCCGGTGCCGAGATCCCAGCTGTCGAGATGGCAGCCGACCAGGACGATTCCGGCGGAGGGGTCGCGTCCCGGCACCTCGGCGATGACGTTGCCCGACTGGCGGGTGCCGACGTTGCGCGGCGTCAGAACGAGCCGCATCCGAATCCGTGAGTCGCCGGCGTGGACGAAGATGCGCTGAAGCTGCTCGGCGTCCGGGATCGAGAGCGCGCCCGCCGGGATCGGCCGCACCCCCTCGGCCCAGGTCTGGACGCCGGTGTGCGGATTGCGGTGATAGTCGGTGCCGATCGATCGGATGACGATCGCCGCGGCGCCCTTGCGGCTCGCGATCGACGGGCCGTCGCGCCGGGCGCGGCCGAAATAGCCGTAGCCGGAGCCGTCCTGGGTCGCCCGCATCGCATGGCTCACGAAAACGATCCGGCCGCGGACATTCTCGTCGGGCGCCCGCTCCAGATCCTCGACCGTCTCGAACGCGACCACCTCTGCGGTGATGCCGCGCGCCGGCGTAGCGCCGCTGTTGCCGAGCGCGGTGACGACCAGATTCTGCGGGAAGGGCGAGACGATCTCCGCTCGCTCCTCGCCGCGCACCCAGACCGGCATGTCGAACGTTTCGACCCGCACGTTCGAGAAGCCCAGGCCGGTCAGCGTCCTCACCGCCCAGGTCCGCGCCCGCTCCTCGGCCTCGGTGCCGGCGAGCCGCGCGCCGACTTCGGTGGTGAGGCCTTCAGTGATGTTCCAGGCCACCGTGTCGCGATACAGGGCTTCGTCGCGCAGCTCGGGCGCGCGCTGGCGGATCGAGCGTGTTTCCTGCGAGACGGCGGCAGAGGACAGGAGGGGAAGGGCGGCGAGGGCGAGCAGGAGCTTTTTCATCGCGCCGGCTTAGGCGCGGCTCCCGGGTTTGCCAATCCCGCCGCGGCGCACTAGGTAAGCGCCGCAATTCCCGCAACATTCCAGCATCGACCGGAGAGCGAGCGCCGCCATGGCCGCACAGTATAGCTTCGTCATGAAGAACCTGACCAAGACCTTTCCGGGTCAGGCCAAGCCGATCCTCAACGGCATCCATCTGCAATTCTATCCGGACGCCAAGATCGCGATCATCGGCCCGAACGGGTCGGGCAAGTCGACCCTGCTGAAGATCATGGCCGGGCGCGACACCGAATATAGCGGCGAGGCCTGGCCGGGCGAGGGGATAAGGGTTGGCTATCTGGAACAGGAGCCGCAGCTCGATCCGGCCAAGACGGTCAAGGAGAACGTCATGGACGGGGTCCGCCCCGTCGCCGACATGATGGACCGCTTCAACGAGATCTCGACCCTCATGGGCGACCCGCCGGAAGACGCGGATTTCGACGCCCTGATGACCGAGATGGGCGAGCTCCAGGAGAAGATCGACGCGGTCGACGGATGGAGCCTCGACAATCAGCTCGAGATCGCGATGGATGCGCTCCGCTGCCCGCCCGGCGACAGCCCGATCGACACTCTCTCCGGCGGCGAAAAACGCCGCGTCGCCTTGACGAAGCTGCTTCTCGCGAAGCCCGACATCCTTTTGCTCGACGAGCCGACCAACCATCTCGATGCCGAGAGCGTCCAGTGGCTGGAGAAGCATCTCGTCGATTATGCCGGCAACGTCATCCTCGTCACCCACGACCGCTACTTCCTCGACAATGTGGTCAACTGGGTGCTCGAACTCGATCGCGGCCGCTATTATGTCTATGAGAGCAATTATTCGGGCTATCTCGAGAAGAAGGCGAAGCGCCTCGAGCAGGAGGAGCGCGAGGAGCAGGGCAAGCAGAAGGCGATCCAGGAGGAGCTGGACTGGATCCGCCGCTCGCCCAAGGCGCGCCAGACAAAGTCCAAGGCCCGGATCAAGGCGTTCGACGAGCTGGTCGAAGCGCAGGAGAATCGCACGCCGGGCAAGGCGCAGATCCTCATCCAGGTCCCCGAGCGGCTCGGCGGCACCGTCATCGAGGCGAAGGGCCTTAGCAAGGCCTATGGCGACAAATTGCTGTTCGACGATCTGAGCTTCAGCCTGCCGCCGGGCGGGATCGTCGGGGTGATCGGCCCCAACGGCGCCGGCAAGACGACATTGTTCAAGCTGATCACCGGCGCCGAGCAGCCGGATTCGGGCTCGATCCGGATCGGCGACACGGTCCATCTGGGCTATGTCGACCAGTCGCGCGACGCGCTCGATCCGAACAAGAACGTCTGGGAAGAGGTCTCCGGCGGCTCGGACGTGTTCCGCTTCGGCAAGCACGAGATCGGCACCCGCGCCTATGTCGGCGCCTTCAACTTCCGCGGTCCGGACCAGCAGAAGAAGGTCGGCCAATTGTCGGGCGGCGAGCGCAATCGCGTTCACATGGCCAAGATGCTGAAGGAAGGCGGCAACGTCCTCCTGCTCGACGAGCCGACCAACGACCTCGACGTCGAGACGCTGCGCGCGCTGGAGGAGGCGCTCGAGAATTTCGCCGGCTGCGCGGTGGTCATCAGCCACGACCGCTTCTTCCTGGACCGCCTCGCAACCCACATCCTCGCCTTCGAAGGCGACAGCCACGTCGAATGGTTCGAAGGCAATTTCGAGAGCTACGAGGAAGACAAGCGGCGGCGGCTGGGTCCGGAGGCGGACCGGCCGCATAGGGTGACGTATCGGAAGCTGACGAGGTAGCAAACCTTCATCAAAGCTGGCAATATGCTGAAATGGGAAGCCTCTTCATCAGCTGGTCCGGCGGCGAGTCAGAAAATATAGCGCGCCGGTTGAAGGACTTATTGAAAATGGTCCTGTCCACTAGCGACATCTTTGTGTCGTCGGAGGACATTCCGGGCGGAAAACCCTGGTTCACTGAAATTGCTCGTGCGATCGATGCCTCAAACGCCGGTGTGATTGTCGTCACGCGCGCGAGTCTGCTGCGCCCCTGGCTTCATTTCGAGGCGGGTGCGATTGCCAAGCACATGGATCAGACGTTCGTAGTTCCACTCCTATGCGGAGTTCCACCGGGGATCTTGTCGGGAACACCGCTGTCGCAGTTCCAAGCGGTGACACTCGAAAAAGAGGGTTTATATCGGCTGTGTGAAGTTCTCATCCGCGCTCTGGATTCACGTGTCGATGAACTCCAGCGGAGGTTCGATGTATGGTGGGAGAAACTCGGTGAGGATCTGATAGGTCTTCCAGTCTCAGAGGCCTCAGAGACGAACCACGTTGCGAAGCCCGATATCGCTGATCTTTCGACCCAGCTTGAACGCATAGCAGCGACGGTGGATTCTGTAGCGTCTGATGTGCGAGGCCTCCGGAACGAAACTGCTCCTGCCATCAGCGGGCAGGGGCCACTGGCAACGGCGTCCCCGGCGGACGCTGCGCGAATGATGGAGCCTTATCTCACTCCTCCAGGGAGCGGAAATCTCGGACATTGGGGTGGCCAGAATCGTGAGTTCGTGGTGGAAAAAAAGAAGCGGCAGCCGACGCGAATTTACTCCAAGGAACCGACTAAGCGCTCCTGAAGAGCCGCCAACCCAAATAGTTTTGCCTAGTGATTCCGGTCCGGTGCCTTGCCCGACCCCTACCGCACCCTTTTCACATACACCCGCCCATCCTGCCTCCGCTCCGTCGCGAAGTTCGGGATGTCGTCGATGAGCTCGGCGAGGCCGGGATAGCCGTAGCTGCGCGCGTCGAACGAGGAGCGGTTGCCGGCGCGCTGGCCGACTTCGGACAGGCTGGCATAGCCGCGCTCGTCGCGCTTCGAGGCGCGGAAGGCTGCGCCGAGAAGCTTGACCAGCTCCTCGTCGATCGGCTGCTTGGCCGGGGGCGCGGCGGGCGTCTTCCCCGCCGGCCTGTCCTCGACCTCCTCCGCCTTGGCGAGCGCGCCGACGTCGATGAAGCGGCTGCAGGCCTGCTGGAAGGAGACAGGCGCGCGCTGCGTGCCGAAGCCGTAGACCGGCACCCCGTCCTGGCGGATGCGCATGGCGAGCGGCATGAAGTCGCTGTCGCTCGACATGATCCCGAACCCGTCGACCCGGCCGCCGAACAGCAGGTCCATCGCATCGATCGTCATCTTCATGTCGGTCGCGTTCTTGCCCTTGGTGATGTCGAACTGCTGGTGCGGCTCGATCGCGTGGCGGTGGGTCATCTCCGCCCAGCCTTTCAGCGCCGCCTTGCTCCAGTTGCCGTAGGCGCGGCGGATGTTGACCGTGCCGAGCTCGGCGAGGACGGTCAGCACAGCATCGAGGCTGTCGGGCGAGGCGTTGTCGGCGTCGATCAGCAAGGCGACGTTGCCGGTCTGGGCATTGCGGGTCTCTGGCATGCTCCCGCTGTAGCGCCGCGCGGCCGCATGGCAAAGCCGCGCGAGCATGCCGCTGGCCGCGCGCCGTGCGCAAGGCTAGTCAAGAAGCATGACGCGAAGCGGAATCGCACTGGCGCTGCTCCTCGCGGCCGGCTGCTCCGGCGGCGGGGATCCGGACTGACCGCCCTGGGCGGACGGACAGCTGGTCGTCACCGAAAGACCGGCGGCGGGACGGCAGGACCTGGCGGATTTTGCCCGCCGCATCCTGGCTCTCCACAACCGCGAGCGCGCGGCGGTCGGCACGCCGCCTCTCGCCTGGGACGGGAACCTCGCCTCGGCGGCCGCCTCCTACGGCCCGGCGCTGGCCGCACGCGGCCGCCTGGCCCATTCGCCGCCGGGGACCCGGCCCGGCCAGGGGGAGAATCTGTGGATGGGCACCGCCGGCGCCTTCTCGATCGAAGAGATGATCGGCAGCTGGGCCGAGGAGAAATCGATCTTCGTTCCCGGCACCGTTCCGCACGTCAGCCGCAGCGGCGAATTCGGCGACGTCGGCCATTACACGCAGATGATCTGGCGGACGACCACGCGCGTCGGGTGCGCCCTGCACCGCGGCCGGGCGAACGATTTTCTGATCTGCCGCTATGCGCCCGCGGGCAACGTGGTCGGGGAGAGCGTGCCCTAATTGGGGCGGTCGAGGGCTCCGGCTTCGGCCTCGTACTCGGCCGCCATCCGGCTCAGCGTCTCGACCGTGCTGCGGTCTCCGATCGTGCCTGCGAGGCGCCGGCACCGCTGCGCCTGGGCGGCGAGATAGTCGGCCCGCTTGCGGTTGCTGATGTCGACCAGCAGGTTCACTGCGCCGGTGAACGTGCCCGCATCGTCGAAGACGGGGGTCGGAAAGGGTCGGAAATGAAGCCGGCTGCCGTCCGGACGCTCGGCGATCGCCTCGACGCCCCGCACCGGCCGCCGCTCGCGTACCGCCACCGCCATCGGACATTGGTCGTGCGGCAAAAACTCGCCCTCTTCGGTGAAGAGGCGCCACGTCACGCACCACCGGTCCTCGCCGATCACGGGCGTCCGGCCGGCGAAGGGGATGCAGGCCTTATTGAAATAGGCGACCGCGCCTTCGGTGTCGGTCACGTAGATCGGGGCATCGATTTCATCCAGCGCCTGCTGCACGGCGTCGCCGCGCGCACGAAGCGCGCTCAGCGCACGGCCTATGATTTGTTCGGGGCCCCCCGCCGCCGGCTCTGCCAATGAAATTGTCTTGCTCCCGCTCGTCCAATAGATTTTCGCCCCCCTTTAACGCAGATTAAGACCATTCGTTCCGCCGATTTGCGGCATTTTCGAAAGCGCGGCAACCGGCTGGGCACTCGCGGGAATGTCCCGAAACGGGACAGGCGCAGGCGCGATGGTTAAGCTACCGAAACTTTTTCGGGTCGCGCTCATTGAGGCCCTGATAGCATCAGCTTGAGGGAGAGCGAAGATGCACCTGATTTTCGCGCTCGCGGCGGCCTCGGTCCTGGCGGGTTGCGCCACCTACGACGATTACGGCTCCGGGCGTTATCGCTACGAGGGCAGCGCCTGGGCCGAGCGCCGGGGCGGCGGCGGCCTCACCGGTCCCGGCGTCGACATCCTCGATCCCTGGCTCGCCGAGACGCCCGAGGGCCGACAGATCGTGCGGACAGGCTGGCCCGGCGCGAGGGGCGGCCGGATCGACGAGCGTACCGCCGAGCGCGCCAATGTCTGGTTCCGCCGCCATGCCGACGTCGACCGCGATCTGTGTCTCACCGACCTGGAGATCCGCTCGGCGCTCGCGCAGGGCGCCTGGCATCTCGCCCACCGCCGTCTCCGCTAGGGGTAGGAAATCGAGACGATCTCGTAGTCGCGTTCGCCGCCCGGCAGCGTGACGCGGCGAAGATCGCCCACGGCGGCGCCGCGGATCGCGCGGCCGAGCGGCGAGCGCCAGCTGATGCGCCCTTCGCCGGCGTCGGCCTCATCCTCGCCCACCAGGGTGACGACCCGCTCCTCTCCGTCCTCGTCGAGGAGAGTCACGGTGGCGCCGAACCAGGCGCGGCCGCGGTCCGGCTGGTCCGCCGGATCGGTGACCCTGGCGCACTTCATCCGCTTCGAGAGCCAGTCGATGCGCCGGTCCACCTCGCGCAGCCGCCTGCGGCCGTAAATATAGTCGCCATTCTCGGAGCGGTCGCCGTTGGCGGCGGCCCAGGCGATGGTCTCGACCAGCGTCGGCCGCTCGACCGCGTAGAGCGTTTCATATTCCTCGCGCAGCCGCCGATAGCCCGCAGGCGTGATCGGGTTCGCGCGCTCGCCCGCCTCGGCCATCACAGCCGCTGCGGCGGCCGACCGAGATACCAGCTGGTGCGCCCGTTGGCCGGGCTGCGCGCCCGCTGCGGATGCATCGCGTCGTAGACGACCGCATTCTCGATCACCCGCTGCACGTAGCCGCGGGTTTCGCTGAACGGGATCGCCTCGATCCACTGCAGCACGTCGACATGCGGCATGCGCGGGTCGCCATTCTCGGCGATCCACCGGCGGACGTTGCCGGCCCCGGCATTGTACGATGCGGCGGTCAGCACCGCATTGCCGCCCCATTGCTCCATTAGCGTGGCGACATAGGAGGTGCCGAGGCTGATATTGTAGCTCGGATCCGAGGTCAGCCGGCCGAAATCGTAAGGCAGGCTCATCCGGCCGGAGACCTCGCGGGCGGTGCCGGGCATCAGCTGCATCATGCCGCGCGCGCCGGCATGGCTGACGGCGGCGCGATCGAACGAGCTTTCCTGGCGTATGATGCCGTGCGCGAAGGACCAGTAACTGCTCTGCGCCGGCGGGATCGAGACTTCCGGCCAAGAGGGGCGCACATAAAATGCCGAGCCGCCGTTGCGCGCGCTCCGGGCGACCCAGACGGCGAGGTCGGGCCGCGCGATCGCGCGCGAGAAGTCGACTGCGAGCTGGCGGTCCCGGTCGGTGTCGACAGCTTCCGAAAGGGCCCGCACGAACAGCGCCGGTCCCCCCCAATTGCCCGCCTGGCCGAGATGGCGCGTGGCCTGGACCAGGCTGCGCTGCTGGAAGGCGAGCCGCTCGGCTTCGGTCGGCTGGACGGCCGCCGCCGCCGGCGCCGGCACCGGCCGGCCGAGCCGCTCGAGGGCGAGCTGCGCGTAGAACAGCTCGGGGTAGCGCGACGCCGCCTCGTAATGGGCCGCCGCCTCGGCGCTGCGGCCCGCCGCCTGCGCGGCGCGCCCCGCCCAGAAGCGGCCCTTGGTCAACACCTGCAGCGAGCGGCCGCCGCGCGCATAGGCCTCGAACATCCGTTCGGCATCGAGCGGCCGGGCGAGGCGCTGCAGCGCCGTGGTGCCGGCGAGCCAGGTGAGGCTGGTATAATCGTCCCGCTCGCCCATCGAGCGTTGGGAGACGTCGGTGCCGGGCGCGAACGCCGCGTCGGCCTGGCTGGCGATCCGGTAGGCGAGCGACCATTGCCGGTCGGCTGCCGCGGCCCGGGCCATGGTGAGCAGGGTCTCGAGGAAATTCTCGGCGTCGCGCGGCCGTGCGGTCAAGCTGCGCGGCGCAGCGAGGAGCTCGCGCGCGGCCTGCGACTGGCCCGTGCTGCGAAGCCAGTTGGCGCGGTCCATCAGCAGGCCGGCATCGCCCGACGCCTCGGGCGGAAGGGACCCGACGCGGCTCGCGGCGTCGGGCGCGCGCGTCTGCAGCGCCAGCCGCGCTTCATAGACCGGCCGCCGCGCGAAGGAGGTCATCGCCAGCAATCGCTGGGCGCTGGTCCGGTCCCCATTGTCGAGCAAGGCGTCCATCCGAGAATCGTGGTCGCGCTGGGTGAGCTGCGGACCGAAAACGCCGAGCAGCCGGCTCTCCACGTCCTGCCCCATGGCGCCCGTGTGCCACGCGGCGCGCGCTTCGCCGAGCGCGCGGTCGCGTTCGCCGGCGGCGAGCAAAGCGAGGGCATGGTGAGCGCGGCCGCCGGCGGTGAGCGGCGGTTGGACGCTGAAATAGCGCAGCACCTCGGAAGGGGAGACGCTGTTCGGATCGATCTTGCGCTCGGCCGTGCGCCGCGTCGCCGCTTCGCCGGGCCAGCCACGGTGGGTGGCGAGGAAGGCCGCATAGGTCGAGAAGGGGAAGGCCTCGCTTTGCCTGAGGCTGTTCCACCGCGCGATGTCGGACGCGATCGCCGGCGCATAGGCGCCGCCCGGGGAATAGCCCGATTGCAGCGCGGCGACCGGCACCAGCGAAGCCTGATCGGCCGCGCCCGGCGCGTCGCCGAAGCGCAGGTGACCGGTCGCTCCGGCGGCCAGAGCCGCTGCCGAAATGCCGAGGAACGCGAAGCTTACCCGCCGTGACTGCATGCTGGACAGAATGGCGACCCCCTCCTTATCAGACCCTGAACGCCAGGGCTCCCGCCCCAATCCGGCCACTATGCCGAGCGATGGCCGGAGGTGAAGGAGACGATCATGTTCCGCGGCTCGATCCCGGCCCTGGTGACCCCTTTCCGCGACGAAGCGTTTGACGAGGCCCTCTTTCGCGACTTCGTCGAGTGGCAAATATCCGAAGGGAGTCATGGGCTTGTCCCCTGCGGCACGACCGGAGAATCGGCGACGCTGGATGCGGACGAGCAGCGCCTGGTCGTCGCGGCCTGCGTCGAACAGGCGCAAGGCCGCGTTCCGGTCATCGCCGGCTGCGGCTCGAACTCGACCCGGATCGTCCTCCGTCACATGAAGGCAGCCGAGGAAGCCGGCGCTGACGCCGCCCTCGTCGTGCTTCCCTATTACAACCGGCCCAACCAGGACGGCATCTACGCCCATTTCGCCGCCCTGGCCGAAGCGAGCGCTTTGCCGATCGTCGTCTACAACGTGCCCGGCCGCACCGTGACCGACGTCCTTCCCGAAACGCTCGGCCGCATCGCGAAGCTGCCGAGCGTGGTCGGCATCAAGGATGCGAGCGGCGACCTCGGCCGCGTCACCGCGCACCGCAGCCTGTGCGGCGAGGACTTCGTCCAGCTCTCCGGCAACGACGACGTCGCGCTCGCCTTCCTCGCCCTCGGCGGCGTCGGCACGATCTCGGTCACCGCCAACGTCGCCCCGCGGCTGTTCGCCCGGATGCACGACGCCCACAGCGACGGCGACGCCGCCACGGCGCTCGAAATCCAGGGCCTCCTGTTCCCGCTCCACAAGGCGCTGTTCAGCGACGCTTCGCCCGGCCCGGTCAAATACGCCCTCAGCCGCGTTCGCCCGGGCTTCCCGACCGCCCTCCGTCTGCCGATGACTGAACCGTCGGAAGGCAGCCGCGGCGCGGTGGATGCCGCCCTCGAACATGCCGGGCTTCTCTAGGACATGCTGCACCCGGTCGTAGCAGACCTGACGAAGGTGGCGCCGCAACTCACCAGTACTTTACGCCAGGACCAGTTGGATGAGGCGGTGCGCCTGCTCGACGCAATGCCCCACCCGCTTGCGCGCGAGGATATTGCAGCGCTTGTCTCGCTGCTCCCGAGCGATGGGGACCACGCCTGTGGGCTCAACTGGACGATCCTGCATGCGATCGAGGCCTCTCCCGCATGGCCGCTTTGGGAGCTGCTCGATGACTCGACCCACGAATGGATCGCGATACTGAGGAGCCGGTTGCGAAACGCGGGACAGCTTCACAGCTGAAATCCCCGGTGTGTGAACGATCAGCTATGCACGCCTCGCACTTCATATTAGCTGCAGCGATCTGATGGTCCGCCCCCGCACCGCCACCTTCGACAAGAAGAAGGTCGTCGCCGAGAACCGGCGGGCGCGCTACGATTATGCGGTCGACGAGGTGTTCGAGGCGGGGATCGCGCTCACCGGCACCGAGGTGAAGTCGCTGCGCTTCGGCGAAGGCTCGATTGCCGAGAGCTATGCCGAGGTGAAGGACGGGGAGGTGTGGCTGGTCAATGCGAACATCCCCGAGTTCAGCCACGGCAACCGCTTCAACCACGAGCCGAAGCGGCCGCGAAAGCTGCTGCTCACCGGGCGCGAGATCAACAAATTGTTCGGCGCGGTGGCGCGGCAGGGCATGACCCTCGTCCCGCTCTCGGTCTATTTCAACGGCCGCGGCCGCGCCAAGGTCGAGCTTGCCCTCGCCAAGGGCCGCAAGACCCACGACAAGCGCGAGCACGAGAAGGAGAAGGACTGGAAGAGGGAGCAGGGCCGCCTGATGCGCCAGCATGGCTGAGCCCGGGCGCCGCGGCTGGCTGGCGCGCCACATGCCGACCCGCGAGGAGCTGGAGGGCAGCCGCTGGATCAAGCCGTTCGGCACGCGCGTCATGCGCAGCGAATATTGGCGCTTCACCCGCCGCTCGGTGCCGCGCGGAGTCGCCGTCGGCCTGTGGGTCGGCATCTTCGCCCTGATCCCGGGGGTGCAGATCATCGGCTCGGCTCTGCTGTCGCTGCCCTTCCGCGCCAACATCCCGGTCGCGGCGGCGATGACCTTCCTCACCAATCCCTTCACCACGCCGTTCCTCATCCTGCTCGCGCTCGAGATCGGCAGCCTGCTCGGCTTCCGCACCGACATCGCCAGCTTCTACGCCTTGCGGGACAGCGGCGCCGGACTGGGCGAGTGGGTCGCCTGGATGTTCTCGGACGCCGCGCCGGCGCTCGTCGGCGGCCTGTTCATCATCGCCACGGCCACCGCTGCGGTGAGCTATTTCGCATCGGTCCTGTTCTGGCGCTGGTGGACGGCGCGCAAGTGGCGCCGCCGCGCGGGCCGCGCGAAAGCCGACATTTGATCGCCGCGCTGCGCCTGCTATTCAGCCGCTGCCTTCCAGACACGGGACATTGCAATGCGTAAGCTTCTGATTCTCCTCACCCTGTCAACCGCGATCGCCGGCTGCGCGACCGGTGCCGAAGATGCGGCCCCTGCTGCCGAGGCCTCCGCGCCGGCACAGGCGCCCGCGCGTCCCTCCCCCCAGATCGGCGCGTTCGGCTTCGACCTGGCGGGCATGGACCGCAGCGTCTCGCCCGGCGACAATTTCTACCAGTACGCCAACGGCAATTGGGATCGCCTGACCGAGATCCCCGCGGACCGCTCCAATTACGGCATGTTCACGGTGCTCGACGATCTGTCGAAGAACCGCACCCGCGCGATCATCGAGGAAGCGGCGCAGCGGCCCGGCTCGCGGATCGGCGACTTCTATGCGAGCTTCATGGACGAGGCGCGGATCGAGGCGGCGGGGATCGCGCCGGTGCGGCCGCTGCTGGCCGAGGTCGAAGCGATCCGCACGCGCGCCGATTTCGCGGCGGCGATGGGCCGTTTCCTGCGCCGCGGCGTCACCGGGCCCTTCGCCGGCTTCGTCACCACCGACGACCGCATCCCGACCGAAATGACGGTCCGCCTCACCCAGTCCGGCCTCGGGCTTCCGGACCGCGATTATTATATTCGCGACGAGGCCGCGATCGTCTCGCAGCGCGACGCATACCGCAATTATCTCGCGCAACTGCTGACGCTGGCCGGCGAGCAGGACGCAGCGGCGCGCGCCGCGGCGGTGCTCGCCTTCGAGACCCGCATCGCCCGCACCCAATGGACCCGGGTCGAGACGCGCGACGACGAGCGAGCCTACAACAAATGGACTCCGGCCGCGCTCACCCGCAGCGCGCCCGGTTTCGACTGGCCCCGCTACCTCGAGGCGGCCGGCTTCGCCTCGCTGCCCGACGTGCTGGTGTCCCAGCCCAGCGCCTTCACAGGTTCGGCGCGCGAGATCGGGGCGACACCGGTCGGCGTGCTTCGCGACTATCTGATGCTGCGCCTGCTCGACGACGCTGCGCCGCTTCTCTCGTCCGGCTTCGTCAACGCCAATTTCGCCTTCCGCGGCACCGCGCTCGGCGGGACGCCGCAGATCGAGCCGCGCTGGAAGCGCGGCGTCACCCTCGTGACGGCGGCGCTGCCGGACGAGGTCAGCCAGCTCTACGTCCAGCGCCATTTCCCGCCCGAGACCAAGGCGGCTGCCGACGAACTGGTGCGCAACGTCATCGCGGCGATGGACAGGCGGCTCGCCAATCTCAGCTGGATGGCGCCCGAGACGCGGCAGCGCGCCCGCGCCAAGCTTGCCGCCTTCACGCCGAAGATCGGCTATCCCGACCGCTGGATCGATTATTCGAGCCTCCGCATCGATCGCTCGAACCTCGTCCAGAACGCGATCGAAGCGACCGAGTTCGAATATCGGCGCAACCTCGCCAAGCTCGGCCGTCCGGTCGACCGGACCGAGTGGGGAATGACTCCGATGGAGGTCAATGCCTACGCCAATCCGGTGTGGAACGAGATCGTCTTCCCGGCCGCCATCCTGCAGCCGCCCTTCTTCGATCCGAACGCCGATCCGGCGATCAACTATGGCGGCATCGCCGCCGTCATCGGCCACGAGATCAGCCACCATTTCGACGACCAGGGCAGCCGCTACGACCAGACCGGCGCGCTTCGGGAATGGTGGACGCCGCAGGATCGCGAGCGCTTCAATGCGCTGACCGCGCAGCTCGTCGCCCAGTACGACCTCTACGAGCCGCTGCCCGGCCACCGCGTCCAGGGACAGCTGACGCTGGGCGAGAACATCGCCGACCTCGCCGGCCTCACCGTCGCCTACGACGCCTATCGGATGGCGCTCGGCGGCGAGGAGGCTCCGGTGATCGGCGGACTCACCGGGGACCAGCGTTTCTATCTCGGTTGGGCTCAGGTCTGGCGCCGCAAATATCGCGAGGCGAACCTGCTCCAGCGCCTGCTGACCGACCCGCACTCGCCATCCGAGCAGCGCGTCGCCGTCGTCCGGAACCTCGATCCCTGGTATGCCGCCTACAACGTCCAGCCGGGCGCGCGCCTGTACCTGCCGCCCGAGCGGCGCGTTCGGATCTGGTAATGGCGAGCGCGGGGGCCGCGAGGGGGGGGCAACGGCGCGGCCCCGGCGGCGCTCTCTTGGTCCTGACGGTCGTCGGGCTGGCAGCTGCGTCGGGCGCTTTGCTGTTCTGGGCGGTGCGCGATCCGGTGTTCACCGCGGCGTTCCTGGCAGGAATCGCCGCCGCCGCGGCCCTGATCGCGACCTTCCCACGCCCGCGCGTCGGCGAAGCGGAGGCGTCCGATGCCGCCGGCGCCGACCTCGTCCTGCTCCGTGCCGCCCTCGACGCCGCGGGCGCCGCGGTCGCGGTGACGGATGCGGGGGGCGCTCTGGTCTCCGCGAGCCGCTCTTATTGCAGCTGGTTCGGCGGCGCCGTGCCCCCGCAGCGCTTCCGCGATTTCTCCGAGGAGATAAGAGCGGCCCGTCGCGACGGACGGCTGGAGGTCGACGAGCTGCCGCTCCAGGGCGAGCTCTATGCGATGGAGCTGCGCGCCGTTTCGGGCCATATCGTCTGGACCTTCCGCCGCAATTCCGAAGCCGATCTGGCCCGCGAGGCCGAGCGCCTCCTCGCCGGAGACGCGGGCCGCAGGCTCGGCGAAGCGGGCGTGATGGCGGTGCTTGCCGATGAGGCCGGCACCATCCTCGCCGCCAACCCCGTTTTCGCCGTCCGCGCGCTCGGCGAAGCCGGCGGCGGGGTCGAAGGCTCCTCTTTGGTCTCGTTCCTCGCGGCGAGCGAGGAGGGCTGGTTCCAGTTCGCGAGCGAGGGGAAGAACGGATCGCCGCTGCGCATCGTCCAGGTCGCCGCCGCCGAATCGCCGCACCCGCTCGCTCTCTTCCTGCTGATCGACGATGCGGGCGCGCCGCGCCTCGGCGAGGACGAGACTGCCAACATCCACGCTTTGCTTGACAGCCTCCCGCTCGGCCTCGCTCTTGCCGACCGGGACGGCCGCTTCTCCTATCTGAACCGCGCCTTCCGCCGCGCCGCCGGCCTGTCGCCCGAAGCGCAGCCGGTCTGGCCGGGCGACCTGCTGGTCGACGAGGACAAGGCGGCGGTTTCGGACATGGTCTATCGCTTCGGCCGGGGCCGCGCTCTGTCCGGCGACATCGCGGTGCGCCTCAAATCCAACCCGGACGAGCCGGTCGCGCTCACCGTTGCGGGCGCGCGCGGGCTCGGCGACGCCGCTGTCCTGCTCAGCCTCAAGGACAATAGCGAGGAGGCCCGGCTGAAGCGCGAGGTCGCCCAGGCGACCAAGATGCAGGCGATCGGCCAGCTCGCCGGCGGCGTCGCCCACGATTTCAACAACATCCTGACCGCGATCCTCGGCTATTGCGACCTCATGCTGATGCGCCACACCCCCGGCGACAGCGACTATGACGACATCCAGCAGATTCGCTCCAATTCGAACCGCGCTGCCAATCTCACCCGGCAACTGCTCGCATTCTCGCGCCAGCAGACGCTGCAGCCGCAAGTGCTCCAGCTGCCCGACGTCGTCTCCGAGGTCTCGAACCTGCTCAAGCGGCTGCTCGGCGAGACGGTGAAGCTCACCGTCAAGCACGGCCGCGGCCTCGGGGCGGTCCGCGCCGACCCCGGCCAGCTCGAGCAGGTGATCGTCAACCTCTCGGTCAACGCGCGCGACGCGATGCTCGCCAAGGGGGGCGGCACGCTCACCATCCGCACCTTCTCGGTGCCGACCGACGAGGTCCGCAGGATGGGCTCGGACATCCTCCCGATCGGCGATTATACCGCGCTCGAAGTCGCCGACACGGGGACCGGCATCCCCCCGCATCTCCTCGCCAAGATTTTCGAGCCCTTCTTCACCACCAAGGAGGTCGGCAAGGGCACGGGGCTCGGCCTTTCGACCGTCTACGGCATCGTCAAGCAATCGGGCGGCTTCATCTTTGCCGATTCGCGGGAAGGGAAGGGCGCGACCTTCACCATCTACCTCCCGGTCCACCGGGCGGAGTCCGCGAAGGAGGCCGGGCGCGGACGCAAGGCGAAGGAGAAGGTCGGCGAGCTCTGGGGCAGCGGCACGATCCTGCTCGTCGAGGACGAAGCGACGGTGCGCGCCGTCGCAGAGCGCGCGCTGACCCGGCACGGCTACTCCGTCCTCACCGCCGAGAACGGCGAGGCCGCGCTCGAGATCCTCGCCCGCGAAGGTCCGGTCGACCTGATGATCTCCGACGTCGTCATGCCGACCATGGACGGCCCGACCACCGTCCGCCTCGCGCGCAAGAGCTGGCCGGACCTGCCGATCCTGTTCATCTCCGGCTATGCCGAGGAGCAGCTCAGGAAATCGATCGACCTCGACCGCGTCGCCTTCCTCGCCAAGCCCTTCTCCGTCCAGCGCCTCGCCGAAGCCGCCCGCGACGCGATGGCGGGGAAATAAGGGACAGTCACTTTCACGCGCCGGAGCGCGAGATTCCACGCCGCCCTGCGGAAAGTGACTGTCCCCCTCGGCGGTGCCTGGGGACAGTTACTTTCCGACGCCGCACCCGAGTGCGCCGGCCGGACGCGTGAAAGTAACTGTCCCCCTCCAGCCCCCGACGAAAATCTCTTTTCCTTTGCGGAACAATTGCCTAAGCGTCGCGACATGTCCGGGGGGCGTTCCATCCTCATCGTCGAAGACGAGCCGCTCATCGCGATGATGCTCGAGGATTTCCTCGACTCGCTCGGCCACCGCGTAGTCGGCACCTGCGAGAGCCTCGAGGACGCGCTCGCTCATGTCGAGCGAGGCGGCTTCGACGTCGCCATCATCGACGTCCAGCTGAAGGACGGCAAGAATGTCTGGCCGGTCGCCGACCGCCTCGCCGACGCCGGCAAGCCGTTCGTCCTCGCCACCGGCGGCCATGTCGAGCCGCCCCCCGCGCGCCACGTCGCGGCGCCGGTTCTCGCCAAGCCCTATACGATCGACGCCATCGAGCCCGCTCTCGCTTTGGCCTGCGCGGCCTGATCCGGATCTCGTCCCGCGGAGACCGGAACGTCAGGACAAGAATGCGCAGGCGTCGACGGCAGGCTCGCGCCAGGCACCGGCCTCCGCGCGAACCCTCGCTGAGGTCCCGGCTTTCGCCGGGACGACGCGCCGCCTCGAACCGGTTATGACGACAGGATGTGGTGGAAGCTGCTCCTCGTCCCGGCAATTCTGTACCTGACGATCCTCGCCGTCTTGTTCTTCTGGCAGACCTCGCTCCTCTTCCCGGCGAAGATGGTACAAGGACCCGGCCCGCTGCCTCCCGGCTCGGAGCGGCTGGTCGTAGAGACTCCGGGCGGCGAGCGGCTGCACGGCGTCATGATCCGCGCCCGGCAAGGCGGGGAGGGGCGGCTGATCCTCGGCTTCGGCGGCAATGCCTGGAACGCCGAGGACGCGGCGATCACCCTCGCCGACCTGTTCCCGGGGCGCGACGTCGTCGCCTTCCACTTTCGCGGCTATCGGCCGAGCAGCGGGAGCCCCTCCGCCGCGGCCTTGCTGGCAGACGCGCCGTTCCTGTTCGACGAGGTGGTGCGCCGCTACCGGCCCGCGAGCATCGTCGCGGTCGGCTTCAGCATCGGCAGCGGCGTCGCCGCGCGCCTCGCCGCCGAACGGCCGCTCGCCGGCGCCATCCTGGTCACACCCTACGATTCGCTCGCCGCGGTCGCCGCGGACCATTATCGCTGGCTCCCCGTCCGCCTCCTGTTCCGCCACGAAATCCGCGCGGCCGCCGACCTCGCCCGCACCCGCGTCCCCGTGGCGATCCTCGCGGCGGGCCGCGACGACCTCATCCTCCCGCCGCGCACCGAAGCCCTGCGGCGCCGCATCGCCAACCTCGTCTACGACCGCACCTTCCCCGACGCCGGCCACAACGACATCGTCGAGCATCGGGACTTCCGCCCGGCGATGCGCGATGCGATCGCGGCGCTCGGCCTGTAGTCCGGGGGCGCGACTGCGGCGGCTACACCATCGGTATCTCCGACTGAGCGCCCTTCCACACGCTGTAGCCGCCCGACAGCTTGCCCGAGCAGATGAACACCGCCAGCCCGTAGATGAGCGCACCCACCAGAAATCCGGGTTGTGCGGGCGCGCCCGGCGCCGGCTTTCCCTTGATCGCCTTCACGATGAGAAACGCGAGGACGGATTGAACATGGCTGCTGGGGAGGCTGAAACCGGTAATGGGACCTCGAAACAGGTTCGGAAAGGACGTAGGCGAGGGCGCCTGCTGCGCTTTTGATCGCAGGCGTCGTTGCGAAACTGGGAAGCTGCGGAGGCGACGGCTGCGAGCGGGACGGTCGCGGCGCCGCTGGCCATCGCCGCTGTCACGCCAGCCGCCCCCTCGGGTCCGGGCGGCCCGTCGAAGTTCCCCCCTTGTTCTGCAGGAACAGACATGGTACGTGCTTCAAATCGCGTTGAACGGTCGGCGCGGAGTGAATAGGGGAGCGGACGCCATGACGGCATCTCTCAAGGTCGTTTCCGACAGGACTTCACAGGATATGGACAAGCAGAAGGCCCTCGAGGCCGCGCTCGCGCAGATCGACCGCGCGTTCGGCAAGGGCAGCGCGATGAAGCTCGGCTCGCGCGAGGCGGTCGAGATCGAGACCATCTCGACCGGATCGCTGGGGCTCGACATCGCGCTCGGCATCGGCGGCCTGCCGCGCGGCCGCGTCATCGAGGTTTACGGGCCGGAAAGCTCGGGCAAGACCACGCTCGCCCTCCACGTCATCGCCGAGGCGCAGAAGAACGGCGGGACCGCCGCCTTCGTGGACGCCGAGCATGCGCTCGACCCGGTCTACGCGAAGAAGCTCGGGGTCGACGTCGACAATCTCATCGTCTCCCAGCCCGACACTGGCGAGCAGGCGCTCGAGATCACCGACACTCTGGTGCGCTCCAATGCGATCGACGTGCTCGTCGTCGATTCGGTCGCCGCTCTGGTGCCGCGGGCCGAGATCGAGGGCGAGATGGGCGACAGCCATGTCGGCCTGCAGGCGCGGCTCATGTCGCAGTCGCTGAGGAAGCTCACCGGGTCGATCTCGAAATCCAAGTGCATCGTCATCTTCATCAACCAATTGAGGATGAAGATCGGCGTCATGTACGGCAATCCGGAGACGACCACCGGCGGCAACGCGCTCAAATTCTACGCCTCGGTCCGCCTCGACATCCGCCGCACGGGCCAGATCAAGGACCGCGACGACATCGTCGGCAACACCACACGCGTGAAGGTGGTCAAGAACAAGGTCGCGCCGCCCTTCAAGCAGGTCGAGTTCGACATCATGTACGGGGAAGGCATCTCCAAGGTCGGCGAGATCCTCGATCTCGGCGTCAAGGCGGGCCTG
>Ga0196963_10000957_pt1 | contig 21741 bp, 23 predicted proteins | sample S1_5metaG_FD_148600 | JGI IMG/M metagenome (GOLD analysis project Ga0196963, IMG submission 148600) | Soil microbial communities from Anza Borrego desert, Southern California, United States - S1_5 | ecosystem: Environmental > Terrestrial > Soil > Desert | place: USA: California | collected... | reverse complement strand
CATTGCGTGTAAGGCATGTCCGACAAGCCTTCCCCGGTATTCAGCGGACAATGGCTGCTTGATCGTCTGCCGGACAAGATTCGCGACCAGCTGACGCCGGAGGCCCGCACCGCTATCGCCGACGCCGCCGCCCAGAGCGGCGGCCCTCATCCGGTCGATATCCGGCTGTCGCTTCCCCTGCCCTTCCGGCGCCTCTATCTGACCGTGCTGGCTGGAAGCGAGCGCCGGTCGCCGGAACGTATCGATGCCGAGCGCCGCCGGCGCCGGCTGATCCGGGCCGCCAACATCGTCTTCGTGGTCGCCGTCGCTGTGCTGTTTTTTGCCGCCTATCAGCTGGCCGCTCTCCTGATCCACGCCGCGACGCTCTAGCCTCTGGCCGGGCCGCACTCCGCGGCTTTTAACTCCTTATTCACCACCCGGTGACAAGGTTAGGGCGCGAGCCCGGCTTGGGCCGCCTCGACGGTGACCCTGTCCATGCCCTCGACCCTGCCGGTCCTCAACGACGATTGGCTCCTCTCCCGCCTGCCGGCGGACGTGCGAAGCCGGCTCTCTCCGGAGATCCAGACGATGTTGGCGGTGGCCGCGGCAGACCGGCCGTGGCGCACCCATCCGGTCGATATCCGCATTTCGGTCCCGCTGCCCTTCGGGTCCTTTTATCTGACGCTGGTCGCCGGACGCGAACGGCGCTCGCCCGTCCGGCGTGCCGTCGATGCCCAGGGCCGCCGCCTCGTACGCTTCGGCAACGTGATGTTCGTGCTGGCGGCCGTCGGCGTCTTCTACTCGGCGCTGATTACCGCCGCGTTGCTGCTGACGGCGATTTTGGAATAGGTATCGGCGGCAGTCGAACCGTTGCGATCGTTCCGCGGCCGATTTCGCTGACGATCTCCAGCCGCCCGCCGTGCATTTCGATCAGCGACTTTGACAGCGGCAGACCGAGGCCGGTCCCTTCGCGCCGGCGGCTCAGCGTGGCGTTGCGGGCCAGCGACCCGAACGGCTGAACGACCTTCGGCAGGTCGTGCGGCGCGATACCAATACCGGTATCGGAAACCGAGATCTTCACCCCGTCCATGGCGTCATGCTCGACTGACACGGTGACGCGACCGCCGGGCAGCGTGAATTTCACCGCATTGGACAGCAGGTTCAGCACGACCTGTTTCAGCGCCCGCCGATCGGCATGGTAGGGCGGCATGAGATCGGGCGATCTCATTTCCAACGTGACGCTACCTTCGGCGGCGCGCGGCGCGACCAGACGAAGGCAGCTCTGGATCTCCTCGCCGAGATGGACCGGCTCCGGCTGAAGCTCGAGCTTTCCGGCCTCGATTTTCGCCACATCCAGAAGATCGTTGATCAGCAGGAGCAGGTGATTCCCGGATTCCTTGATGTCGCGGACATACTCACCCTGCTTGCTGTTGAGAACGCCGAAATAGCCTGCGGCCAACGCCTCCGAAAAACCGATAATGGCGTTGAGCGGCGTGCGCAGCTCATGGCTCATATTGGCAAGGAACGAGGTCTTGGCGGCGCTGGCGCTCTCGGCCGTGGTTTTGGCCTCGCGCAGCTTTTCTTCCGCCTGCATCATCGCGGTGACGTCGCGGGCGGTGCCGCGATAGCCGAGGAACTGCCCCGCTGCATCGAAGACCGGCTTGCCGCTCACCGAGCAATAGCTTGGGCGCTCCCCGGCCAGTTGCATTCGGTAGACGAAATCGCGGAAGGGCTCACGGCGCGCCACCGTGGCGTCCATCTCCCGCCACTTTTCCGGATCCTCGTCCACGTCGCCGGCCAGCTCGCGTCGGGTCTTGCCGATGCGGATTCCGTTGTCCAGGCCGAAGGACCGGATGCGGCTCGACATGTAGGTAAAGCGATCGTCAGGTCCGGTTTCCCAATACCAGTCCGACGCCGTTTCGGCGTAGTCGCGCAGCCGAGCTTCGGACAGGCGTAGCGCGTCTTCGGCGATCTTGCGCTCCGTGACGTCCTGGAGCGTGCCGATCATCTGCACCGTCCGGCCCTGCTCGTTACGAATCACGTCGGCCTGCGCGTGGACCCACCGCACCGTGCCGTCCGGTCTTACGATGCGATGAACGCAATTGTAGGGCACACCGTGCTTGATCGAGTCACGGGCGCCCTCCCGCAAGCGAGCCCGATCGGACGGATGAACCAGGTTCTCGAACGCCGCGATAGAAGGCGTGAAGCTCGCCGGTTCGACGCCGAGGAGGCGATAGGTCTCCGGCGACCAGTCGTCACGACCGCTCAGCCGCGTCACCCAGCTGCCGATCTGCGCCGCGGCCTGGGCCCGCTCGAGCCATTGCCGGCTTTCCGCCAGCTCCGCGGCCACATCTTCGTGCCGCCGGAACTGTCGGGCAAGCGACACGATAAGGAAGAGGACGATGGCGAGCGCCGCGACGACGGAGGTCACGGTCGCCCAATTCTCTTTTCGCCAATCGGCGAGCACGACGGCTTCGTCGGCGGTCAGCGCGAGGACCAAGGGAGCATCGGGGAGGGCGCGGAGGGCCAGCAGATGGGCGTTCGGATCACCGCCGCCCGGCAGCTGCCGGAACACCCGGTCGGAGCTTTGGACCCCAAGAGCCGCGAGAGGCGAGGCGATCGCGTACGTCTCACCGACATGATCGGCAGCCGGCGGAGCGCGCGCGATGAGGGTTCCATCACGATAGAGAAGGGCCACCGCCATGCCAGGCCCAAGCTCGAGGCTTTGGAACAGGCGCTCGAATATCGCGACATCGACGAGGGCGAGAGCGATACCGGCGAAGGAGCCATCACGGTGCTCGAGCCGGCGCGTCAGCGCCACTCCCCAGAAGTCATGGCCGGGCAGGCGCAGGGCACGAGACACGTGAGCATGAAGCGACCGGTAGTCCCGATGCGTCGCGTAAAACTCCCGATCGGCGAACGACAGCGACCCGGCCAGATCGGGAATCGACGCATGAAGCACGCGCCCGTTCGTGCCGACGATCGCATAGAGACGCACGGCGTCCGGAAACGCGGATGCACGTTCGCCCAGCATGGTCTGAACGGGTGCGGAAGCCGCGGCGCCCGCGGCAACCATGGCTTGATAGGCCTCGGCATTGGCGCGCAATACGACGTCGATGCCCTGAAACGTCTGGGTAGCCTGCTCGGTGAGGGCGACGCTCAATCGCCGGAGTTCATGGCCCGCCGCCGCCACGGCCCTCTCGCGCCGCTCCCAGATCAGGCCCGCCGTAATGAGAACCGCACCGACCACGATCGCAACCCCGAGGGCCACGAGCATCCGACGCGGCGTCCAGCGTATGGGCGAGCCCTGCAAGGCCTGGCCTGCACGATACGGGCCGAGCGGTGCTGTTGTCCTGTCTCGCTTGCCAGCTTCGCCGGACACTCGCTGAAGGCCCCTGTTCGCGCGCATGAACCCGCCCGTGCCGGAAGAGCGGCACGGGGCATGGGGCCATTTGAGCCATGTCCGGCCTAACAAAACACTAACGAATCATGAATGCGCCGCGCGGCGCACCATCTTCCACTACCATCGGTCGATGGCTCTAAAACGAAACACTGTTTTAGGGAAAGATGGAGCGGGAGAAGGGATTCGAACCCTCGACCCTCACGTTGGCAACGTGATGCTCTACCCCTGAGCTACTCCCGCGGGCTTCCTGCTGCCGGGCTGGCGGCGCGATCATAGGCGTTCTGCCTGGGATTGCAAGTCCGCGACCGAAGGCGGAAACTAGCGGCTTCCGCACCATCGAGGCCCGCCATGTTCATGATGCGCAAGACGAAATCCGCCATCCCGACGCCGGACGAGGCCCTGCCCGGCCGCGCCACGCCCCTAACGGTGAACAACCGCCACGCGGTCAACGGCCACCCCATCACCCCACCCTTCCCGGACGGTATGGAACTCGCTCTCTTCGGCCTCGGCTGCTTCTGGGGCGCGGAGCGCAAATTCTGGCAGGCGCCGGGTGTGTTCAGCACGGCCGTCGGCTATGCGGCGGGACCGACGCCCAACCCGACCTACGAGGAAGTCTGCTCGGGCAGGACCGGACACAACGAAGTCGTGCGCGTCGTCTTCGATCCGCGGGCCACGAGCTACGACGCGCTGCTCAAGATCTTCTGGGAGAGCCACGACCCGACGCAGGGCATGCGCCAGGGCAACGATGTCGGCACCCAGTATCGCTCTGGTATCTACGTCACGTCCGAGAGCCAGCGCCGCGCGGCAGAAGCGTCCAAGGCCGCGTATGGGAAGGCCTTGGCCAAGAGTGGCTATGGGCCGATCACGACGGAGATCATCGATGCACCGCCCTTCTACTATGCCGAGGATTATCATCAGCAATACCTGGCCAAGAACCCGGCCGGCTATTGCGGCCTGGGCGGAACCGGGGTGGCCTGCCCGGTCGGTCTTCCCGTCTCCTAGGCGAGGCAACAAGGGGTTGCCATAGATGAGGAAAAACGCCATCTAAGGGCTGAATACGGAGCGGTAACGTCCGACGGGCGGCCAGCCGCTTCCACCCCGGCGACAAACACGGCGACAGGACTCATGGAACCGCTCATTGGCGCGTCCCCGGCAAAGGGCGGCGCGGATCTGATCAAGGACAGCGACGTCACCAGCTTCATGGCCGACGTGATCGAGGCGTCGCGCGACGTCCCCGTCATCGTCGATTTCTGGGCCCCGTGGTGCGGCCCGTGCAAACAGCTCGGCCCGCTTCTCGAAAAAGCGGTGAAGGAGGCGAACGGCGCGGTGCGCATGGTCAAGGTCAACATCGACGAGAATCCGGAGATCGCGCAGCAGATGCGCATCCAGTCGATTCCGGCGGTGTTCGCCTTCAAAGGCGGCCGTCCGGTGGACGGTTTCGTCGGCGCCTTGCCCGAAAGCCAGATTAAGGCCTTCCTCAAGCGTCTCGGCGGTCCGGCCGCGGCACAGCCCTCGCCGGTCGCCATGGCCCTCGAGGAGGCGAAGGCGGCTCTCGATGCCGGCGACACCGGAACCGCCAGCGCGTTGTTCGGGCAGGTCTTGGCGCACGAGCCCGGCAATGCCGTGGCCGCCGCCGGGCTGGCCAAAGGTTACCTGGCTGCCGGCGATGCAGCGAAAGCCAAGCAGCTCCTCGACGGTCTGCCCCCCGAGGCGCAGAAGCACGCCGACGTGGCGGCGGCTCGGGCGGCCCTCGATCTCGCCAGCCAGGCCGAAAGCGTCGGCGACGTTTCCGCGCTGACCGCACGCCTGTCGCAGAACCCGGCCGACCATGAGGCCCGGATGGAGCTCGCCACGGCCTTGTTCGCCGGCGGCCAGATCGAGGAGGCCGTGACGCAGCTACTCGACCTCTTCAAGCGTGACCGCAAGTGGAACGATGAAGCCGCCCGCAAGCAGCTGGTGAAGTTCTTCGAAATTCTCGGCCCCACTCATCCGCACACCGTCTCGGGCCGCAAACGGCTTTCGTCGCTGATGTTCGCGTGAGCGGGCGCGCCGGACCTTTCACCCGCATCGGGGATCTGCCCCAGACCCTGCCGGTTTTTCCGCTGACCGGCGCGCTGCTGCTGCCGCGCGGAAAGCTGCCGCTCAATATCTTCGAGCCGCGTTATCTGGCGATGATCGAGGATGCCCTGGCTTCCCGCGATCGGCTGATCGGCATGATTCAACCCCGCGAGCCCGGTGCGGAAGGCATGACCCGGGGCGGCATCGTTCCGGCGCCGCCTGCGCTCTATCAGACCGGCTGCGCCGGGCGGATTTCCAGCTTCAGTGAGACCGACGATGGCCGTTATCTCATCAGCCTGACGGGGATATGCCGCTTCGATCTCGGCGAGGAGCTGACAACACCGCGCGGCTACCGCCGGATCGTGCCGGATTATGCGCGCTGGGCAGACGATCTGGCGTCCGACGCGACGGGGACCACGGTTGGCGCCTTCGACCGCGATCGCCTCGTCCGGGGCCTGCGCGCCTATTTCACCGCCCGCAATATCGCCGTCGATTGGAACGCCATCACGGAGACGCCGGATGAGCGGCTGGTGACGACGCTGGCCATGCTGTGTCCCTTCGCCCCGCAGGAGAAGCAGGCCCTGCTTGAGTATCCGACGACCGTCGAACGGGCGCGCGGCATGACGACCCTGATCGAGATGGCCGTGGCCGGAACCGGCGATGAAACGGCGAAGCATTGACCGGCTTGCCGATTGACGGCCAGCGCCGGTAGCTATACGAACCGGGAAGCAACAGCGAGCGCCGCATGGGTGTCGATCCCAAACTTCTGGAAATCCTTGTCTGCCCGTTGACCAAGGGGCCGTTGCGTTACGACGCACAACGCGAAGAGCTGGTCAGCGAGCAAGCCGGACTCGCGTACCCGATCCGCGACGGGATTCCGATCATGCTGATCGACGAGGCGCGCAAGCTCGACGACTCGCCGCGCAGCGGAGGCGCGGCCGGCCCGTCGCAGACGTGAGCGAAACCTTCGGCACCCGATCCTGGCCGAAGGAAATCCGCCTGAAGAAGGCGGAGAAGGCGCTCGAAGTCGACTACGACGACGGCCGCACGTTCGTCTATCCCGCTGAATTTCTGCGTGTCGAAAGCCCGTCTGCCGAGGTCATGGGCCACGGCCCCGACCAGAAGCAGATCGTCGCCGGGCGCCGGCATGTCGGCATTCTGGGTGTCGAGCCGGTCGGTCACTACGCCATCCGGATAAAGTTCGACGATCTGCACGACACCGGGATCTTCAGCTGGGAGTATCTGCGGCACCTCGGCGAGAACCGCGAGTCGATCTGGCAGACGTATCTCGATGCCTTGGCCGCCAAGGGGCTATCGCGGGACCCGCCCGTACGCGGCGCGCCGGGCGGCAAGAGCGGAGCGTAATCTCATGGCGCGGTCGGCTGCGGTCACAGTCAGCGAAGCGACGGCGCGAGACCTCGACGAGGTCGCCGCGCTCTTCGATGCCTACCGGGTCTTCTATCGGCAAAGCTCGGATATCGCGGCTGCGCGCTCTTTTCTCGCCGAGCGCTTCAAGCGCCGCGATTCAGTCGTGCTGCTCGCCCGGCACAACGGCGTCGCCGTCGGCTTCGTCCAGCTCTATCCGTCGTTTTCATCGGTCTCGATGCAGCGCGTCTGGATCCTCAACGACCTCTATGTCGCGCCCGGCGGTCGCCAGCGCGGCGTGGGTCGGCGTTTGATGGATCGCGCCCGCGAGATCGCTGCCGCCACCGGCGCCATCCGGCTCGAACTTACGACCGAACACAACAACACGATCGCACAAGAGCTCTACCGCAGCTGCGGCTACGTGCGGGACGATGTCTTCTATAAGTTCATCCTGACCGTCGGCGCACGCGCCTAAAGCCGCCCTACAACGCCTCCCCGCGCACGAGGCGCGGCAATTCGCCCAGCATACCCATCGCGTGGCGCATGAACATCCGCTTGAGCGGCGGCACGCGGTCGACCAGCCCCAGGCCGAGGTCGCGGACCACGCGCACCGGCGGCACGTCGTTGGAGAAAAGCCGATTGAGCGCGTCGGTCACGCCGACGAGCATCAGCGTATCGACCCGGCGCCAGCGCTCGTAACGCTCGAGCGCCTCCGAAGCGCCGATGTCGAGGCCGAGGCGGCTGGCATCGACCAGGCATTCGGCCAGGGCCGCAACATCACGCAGGCCGAGATTGAGACCCTGTCCGGCGATCGGATGAATGCTGTGCGCGGCGTCGCCGGCAAGAGCCAGACGATGCGCGATATAGCGGTCGGCGTGCAGCAGCCCCAGCGGATAGCTCCAGCGCGGACCGGCGATTCCCAGCGGGCCGAGACCGTCGCCGAAACGATGCTGGATCTCGGCCGCGAACTCGCCGTCCGGCAGAGCCAGCATGGACGGCGCGAGATCGGCACGTTCGGTCCACACGATGGAAGAGCGGTGCGAACCGTCTTCGCCGTCAGGCAGCGGCAGGACGGCGAACGGTCCTGCCGGCAGGAAGCGCTCGTGGGCGATGCCCTGATGTGCGTGCTCGTGCGTGATCGAGCAGACGATGCCGGTCTGGCTGTAGCGCCAGCGCGCCACGCCGATTCCGGCGGCCTGGCGTTGCGGGGAATCGCGCCCGTCGCAGGCCACGGCAAGCGGCGCGCGCACGCGCCGTCCGTCGGCGAGTGTCGCTTCCACCCGGCCAGGTTCCCGAGCGAGCGATTGGAACTCGGCCGGTGCCAGCAGCGTGACCGACGGGTTGTCCGCCAGGGCGCCGTACAACGCGCGGCGAATGAATCGGTTCTCGACGATGTAGCCCAGCGGGGCCGGCTCGCCCCCGGCCACGAGCCCGGCCTGGCGATGATCGTAATGCAGAAAGAGCAGGGATTCGCCGTCCGACACGCGGATGTCGCGGATCGGCTGGGCGTGCGTGCCAAGCCGGTCCCACAGGCCGACGGCCCGCAGCACCTGCGCCGAGCCCCAGGCGATGGCCGAAGCCCGTCCGTCAAAGCGGTCTGCCGCCGCGGTCGCCGGGCGCTCACGATCGATGACGACGATACGCAGGCCCGCGCCGCCCAGCGCCTGGGCCAGTGCGAGGCCCACCAGGCCGCCTCCGACGATCAGGATATCGGCTGGGATGTCATTGGGATGGCCGGGCTTGTCCGTCATGCGCGAACCATCCCCCGCGCCGCGCCCCCGTGTCGAGTCCTTCGGCGGCACACTTCTTGAAACACCCGATTGGGGGCCAGGCATACGGTTGTGCTAGCTTGCGCCGCCGGCGAGGTGTGCCTGCGGGCCGCCCGCGCCACCAAGACACAGGGGAAGGAATAGACTGATGAAAATGATCATGGCGGTGATCAAGCCCTTCAAGCTCGAGGAAGTCCGCGAGGCGCTCACGTCGCTCGGCGTGCAAGGCCTGACGGTCACCGAGGTCAAAGGCTTCGGCCGGCAGAAGGGACAGACTGAAATCTACCGCGGCGCGGAGTATTCCGTGAGCTTCCTGCCCAAGGTGAAGATCGAGGTGGCGGTGGCCGATCCCCTGGTTGAACGCGTCGTTGAGGCGGTCCAGAAGGCCGCCAACACGGGCAAGATCGGCGATGGAAAGATTTTCGTTTACACCCTCGACCATGCGGTGCGTATCCGGACCGGCGAGACCAATTCGGACGCCCTGTAATATCTGTCTAAATTTTAATCATCCATGCTTTTGATGCCTAACGAGGCATCATTCCAGATCAACAAGGCCGCTTCCGCAGCGGTTGTGCGGCGCGCCGGGCGGCCTTGTTGGTGGCACGAATCTTGATCTCTTGAGCCTGCCGGTGGCGGGGCACCCCCGCACCGGTCATCCGGGGGGATGGGCTGCGGTCGCGTCGGCCGTGCCGCTCGCCCGTCAACAGGCTCAAGGAGAACCCAATGACGATTTCTGCTCGCTGGCCGGTCCTCGCTCTTGCGGCGGCCGCGGCGCTGTTTGGTATGGTGCCGGAGGCATTCGCCCAGGACGCACCGAAGCTCGATACCGGTGACACCGCATGGATGCTGGTGTCGACCGCTCTCGTACTGATGATGACGATTCCCGGCGTGGCGCTGTTCTATGCCGGCATGGTGCGCAAGAAGAACGTCCTGGCCACGATGATGCAGAGTTTCGCCATCACCTGCCTGGTCACGGTGCTGTGGATGGTTGCCGGCTACAGCCTCGCCTTCACCGGTGAAGGCGCCTACATCGGCACGCTGTCGCAGTTTTTCCTCAAGGGCCTCGCCCTCGACTCGGTCAGCTCGCTGGCCAAGACCATTCCGGAAGGCGTCTACATGACCTTCCAGATGACCTTTGCGATCATCACCTGCGCCCTGATCACCGGCGCGGTTGCCGATCGCATGAAGTTCTCGGCGCTGCTCTGGTTCATCAGCCTCTGGCTGTTTCTCGTCTATGTGCCGGTGGCGCATTGGGTGTGGGGCGGCGGCTTCCTCGGCGCGGCGGGCGTGCTCGACTACGCCGGCGGCACGGTCGTGCACATCAATGCCGGTATTGCCGGGCTTGTCGCGGCCCTCGTGCTCGGCAAGCGCAAGGGCTACGGGCACGACAATTTCTCTCCCTATAACCTGACGCTCGCCGTGATCGGTGCCGCCCTGCTGTGGGTGGGCTGGTTCGGCTTCAACGCCGGTTCGGCCGTCGCTGCCGACGCCCGTGCGGGCATGGCCATGGCGGTGACCCAGATCGCCACCGCGGGCGCCGCTCTCGCCTGGATGTTCGCGGAGTGGATGGCGCGTGGCAAGCCGTCGGTGCTCGGCATCATCTCCGGTGCGGTCGCCGGTCTGGTCGCTATCACCCCGGCTTCGGGCTTCGTCCTGCCGGGCGGCGCGCTGGTCATCGGCCTGGTGGCCGGCATCGTCTGCTTCTGGGCCTCGACAGCGCTCAAGCGGATGATCGGCTACGACGACTCGCTCGACGTGTTCGGTGTGCACGCCGTCGGCGGCATCACCGGCGCGATCCTCACCGGTGTCTTCGCCGTCGGCGCGCTCAGCGCCAGCGCGACGTCGCCGGAAGGCTCGCAGGGCCTGCTGGACGGCAATCCCGGCCAGGTGATGACGCAGATCTACGGCATCGCCGTGACCATCATCTACTGCGGCATCGTGAGCTTCATCATCCTCAAGGTGCTGGACGTGATCATGGGCCTGCGCGTGGCTGAGGAAGCCGAGCGCGATGGTCTCGACCTCGCCCTGCACGGCGAGACGATCCAGTAGCTCAACACCCCGTTCCCGTGTCCCTCCTGGGGCGGCCGCAAGGCCGCCCCCTTTTTTTGGCCCTCCGGCGATACCTCATCCGACGATTCACGCTGCCGGGCTAACCCCTTGTTCTCATTCAGTTCCGCGACTCGGGGCGACTCGGTTATTTCGTAGAGAACGCTGTTCTCCCCCCCTACAGGATGGGGGTTTGAGCACTCCTCGCCTTGTACTTTAAGAACGGGGCCGATAGGATTGTCCCTGTTTGTTCTTCCGAAGCCGGAAAAAATCGCTTCCGGCCGAATCCGTAGTTCGTGCTAGAGTTTCATAATGCTCAATAAGCGCTTAGAACTGCTGAGCGATTACGCTTTCGCGAAACTCAACACCCTGATCGAGCCGATCCAGCCGCGGGCCAACCTGCCGCCGGTGATCATGTCGGTCGGGGACCCGATGCACAATCCGCCGGCCTTCGTGCACGACATCATCGCCAATCGCCCACCCGAGAGCTGGAACCGCTATCCGCCGGTCAACGGCACACCGGAGTTCCGGGCGGCCTGCGCCGGCTGGCTGGGGCGCCGCTATCGGCTTGCGGGCGGAATGATCGATGCCGAACGCCAGATCGCGCCCTGCGCCGGCACACGCGAAGGCCTGTTTCACGCCGCCTTTCTCGCCATCACGCCGAGCGAGAGCGGCGAGCGCCCGGTCGCCCTGATGCCCAACCCGTTCTACCAGGTGTATTACGGCGCCGCGGCCATGGCCGGCGCGGAGCCGCGCTTCCTCCCGGCCGACCAGAGCACCGGCTTCCTGCCCGATCTCGGCGCTATCGACGCCGGCCTGCTGGCGCGCACCCAGATCATGTTTCTCTGCACGCCCGGCAACCCGCAGGGAGCCTGCGCCGATGTGGCCTATCTGCGCGACGCGATTCAGCTCGCCCGCAAGCACGATTTCCTGCTGGTCGTCGACGAGTGCTACGCCGAGATCTATAACGGCACGCCCCCGACCGGCGTTCTCGAAGCCGCCGCCGCCCTCGGGGGCTCGCTCGACAACGTCCTCGCCCTCCACTCGCTGTCCAAGCGCTCCAGTGCCGCGGGCCTGCGCTCCGGCTTCGCCGTCGGCGGGCCGGCCACCATCGCGCGGCTGTTCCAGCTCCGCAGCTATTCCTGCGCCGCCACGCCTGTGCCGATCGTGGACGCGGCGATAGCGCTGTGGAACGACGATGCGCATGTCGAGCCGATCCGCCGCGCCTACCAGGAGAAATTTGCCCTGGCGCAGCGCGTGCTCAGGGGCCGGCGCGGCTATTACACGCCGGAGGCCGGTCTCTTCCTGTGGCTCGACGTCGGGGACGGCGAAGCCGCAACCAAGAAGCTCTGGGCCGAGGCTGCGATCAAAGTGCTGCCCGGCGCCTATCTGACGCGACCGGACCCGCAAGGCCGCAACAGCGGCGAGCCGTACATCCGCATCGCGCTGGTGCACGATCTCGAGACAACGGAAATGGCCCTCACCCGCATGGCCCGGGTGTTGTAACGGACGGAGGACGAGCATGGCCGCACGGCTAGCGACAGGTGGACGCATGGGAACGTATCTGTTCCCGGACGGGGCGAGCGCATTCATGCGCAAGCGCCTCGTCGAGTTCGCCGGTCTGACACTGATCGCCATCGGCGGCGCGTTGGCGCTGGCTCTCGCCAGCTACACGCCCGGCGACCCGTCTCTCTCCCACGCCACCAGCGCATCGATCCGCAATCTAATGGGGCGTCCCGGCGCCATCGCCGCCGATCTTCTCCTGCAGACCGTCGGCATCGGCGGCGCGCTGATCACGATTCTGTTCGGCGCCTGGGGCTGGCGACTGCTACGCGCGCATCATCTTCCGTTGTGGTGGCTGCGCGTCGCGCTGATGCCGCTCATGGTTCTGCTCGCCGCGATGGCGGTCTCGGCCCTCCCCGCCCCCTCCGGCTGGCCGCGGCCGCTGGATGTCGGTCTGGGCGGCGTGGTCGGTCAGCTGTTCCTCGCCGGTGTGGCGCGCGGCGCCTCGGGCCTCGGTCTCGGCGCCCACGTCGTCGCCATGGCCGCCGCGGCGATGGCCGGCGCGACTCTCGTCTTTGCCCTCGCCGTCACGCGGGGTGAGTGGCGCACGGCGCTGCACGGCTTGATCGTCGGCGCCGACTGCGCCCGGCGCGGCCTGCGCCGCGTGGCCGCTTGGCGTCCGCAATTCGGCGATCCGGCGCAAGCCCGGGCCGCCACCCGTGAAGCCGCGCGTCGCGAACGGCGCGAGCCGAGCCTCGACGGCGAAGCGATGCCGGAGCCGTTCGACGCGCCGGAACCGGAAATCGAACGCGCCCGGCCGGCCCCGGCCGAACTCGTGGTGCCGCGCGCCGCCGAGCCCGCGCCCAAGAAGCCGCCGAAGAAACAGGCCAGCCTCGATCTCGGCTCGCGCAACGGCTACCAGCTGCCGGCCCTCGACCTGCTGACGCTGCCTAAGAGCACGGGCTCGGCGAAGATCGACGAGGAGGCCCTGGCCCAGAACGCGCGCCTCCTCGAATCCGTGCTCGACGATTTCGGCGTCAAAGGCCAGATCGTCAAGGTGCGGCCGGGCCCGGTCGTCACTCTCTATGAGCTCGAGCCCGCCCCGGGCACCAAGACCAGCCGCGTTATCGGCTTGGCCGATGATATCGCGCGCTCGATGAGCGCCGTGTCGGTGCGCGTCGCCGTGGTGCCCGGCCGCAACGTCATCGGCATCGAGCTTCCCAACATCAGCCGCGAAACGGTCTATTTGAGGGAGCTTCTCGCCGGCCATGCCAACGAGCCTCACGGCCAGTCCCTCGCGCTGGCGTTGGGCAAGGATATCGGCGGCGCACCGGTGATCGCCGATCTCGCGCGGATGCCGCATCTGCTGATCGCCGGCACCACCGGCTCCGGCAAATCGGTGGCGATCAACACCATGATCCTGTCGATCCTCTATCGCCTGTCGCCGGACCAGTGCCGCTTCATCATGGTCGATCCGAAGATGCTCGAGCTGTCCGTCTACGACGGCATTCCGCATCTCCTGTCGCCGGTGGTCACCGATCCGAAGAAGGCTGTCGTGGCCCTCAAATGGGCGGTGCGCGAGATGGAGAATCGCTATCGCGCGATGTCGAAGCTCGGTGTGCGCAATATCGCCGGCTACAACGCGCGCCTTGCCGAAGCGAAGAAGAAGGGCGAAACCCTCACCCGCAAGGTGCAGACCGGATTCGATGAGGCCGGCAAGCCGATCTTCGAGGAGCAGCCGCTCGACACCGATCCGCTGCCCTTCATCGTCGTCGTGGTCGACGAGATGGCCGATCTCATGCTCGTCGCGGGCAAGGATGTCGAGTGGGCGATCCAGCGCCTGGCCCAGATGGCCCGCGCCGCCGGCATCCATCTGATGATGGCGACACAGCGTCCCTCGGTCGACGTGATCACCGGCACCATCAAGGCGAACTTCCCGACGCGCATCTCGTTCCAGGTGACATCGAAGATCGACAGCCGCACCATTCTCGGCGAGCAGGGCGCCGAGCAACTTCTCGGCCAGGGCGACATGCTCTACATGGCCGGCGGCGGCCGCATCACACGCGTCCACGGGCCGTTCGTCTCGGACCGCGAGGTCGAGACGGTGGTGAAGTTCCTCAAGGACCAGGGCTCGCCCGACTTCGTCGAGGACATCACGGCAGAAGAGCCGGAGTTCGGCGCCATGCCGGGCTCGCCCGACGGCGAAGGCGGCGGCTCAGGCGACGGACTCTACGATCAGGCTGTGGCACTGGTGGCCCGCGAGCGCAAATGCTCGACCAGCTTCATCCAGCGTCACCTGCAGATCGGTTACAACCGCGCGGCGCGGATCGTGGAGCGGATGGAAGCCGAAGGTGTCGTCAGCGCCGCCAATCATGTCGGCAAGCGCGAGGTTCTTGCGCCCAAGGGCGACTACGCGTCCTAGACGACCCCAAATGAAAACGGCGGCCTCCGAAGAGGCCGCCGTTCTGTTCAAGGTTCAATCCCCTGACGCAGTAAGCTCAGGCGCCCTTGAGATTGGTCGCCGCCGGCTTGCCGCGCTCGGACGTCACTTCGAAGCTGACCTTCTGGCCATCGCGCAGCGTGCCGAGGCCCGCGCGCTCGACGGCGCTGATGTGAACGAACACGTCCTTCGAGCCATCATCGGGGGCGATGAAGCCGAAGCCACGTTGGGTATTGAAAAACTTGACGGTACCGGTTGCCATGAAGGCTCCTTTTCATAGAGAATCCCGCGCCCGCGCATTGGCGCGGTCGAAGGGCAGGTCACGGCATCACGGTTATCTTGTTGAGCCGCCCGGGAACCCGGGCGTACGGCAAGCGGCCGGTGCAGGAACGTGCGGTGCTTAAATAAGCGGTTCTTGTGGATAAATCAACCGGTGACCGGCATGGCGCCACATTTACCGGCTTTGCTTGCCCCGGTCCGGCTGACGGCCTATATCTCGCCCAAGGTTAACCCAATGGCTTTCAACGTCTTCTCGCGCCGCAGCGTGCTGGCGGCAGCGGCCTTGGCCGCGCTACCACTGCAGGCCTTGGCCCAGCGCCGACTGACGCCCGAGGACGCGGCCGACATCGAGCGGGTTGAGCAGTATCTCAATAACCTGAAGACGTTCCGGGCCCGTTTTATCCAGGTAGACCCGGCCGGCGGCACCGCCGAAGGCACGCTTTATCTGTCACGCCCGGGAAAGCTGCGTATCGATTACGACGCGCCCAACCCGAATCTGCTGATCGCCAACGGCCAGCACCTCATCCATTTCGATCGCGCGCTCAAGGCACCGGCCTATCTCGGCCTCGATTCGAGGCCGGCGGGATTGCTGGTCCGCGATCCGGTGAAGCTCTCCGGCGACGTCACGGTGGCGGGCGTCGAGCGCGGCCCTGGCGTGCTGCGCGTCGCTCTTATCCAGAGCAAGGATCCGCGCGCCGGCCGCATTACGCTCGTGTTCAGCGAGCGCCCGTTCCAGCTGACGAACTGGCAGGTGACCGATGCCCAGGGACAGTTGACCCGCATCGCGCTCTATGAGCCGCAGGCCGGGATCGCGCTCGACCCGAAGCTTTTCGTCTTCCTCGATCCCAATGTCTTTGGCGAACAGGGAACGCGCTGATATGCCGCAACGGGGCGCACCGCTGATCGGCCTGCCGGCCTGTGTCATCGAATCGTCCAACTACACCTGGCACTCGGTCGCGGAGCAGTACCTTCGCGCGGTTGTGGCCGCAGGCGGCGTGCCGGTCGTCCTGCCGGCCCTGGGCTCGGCCACCGACATCGCGGAACTGGTGGACCGGCTCGACGCCATCATGCTGACCGGCAGCTCCTCCAATGTGGAGCCGGCACGCTACGGCGGCCCCGCCTCGCGCGAGGGCACGAAGCACGACTCCAAGCGCGACGCGACGACATTGCCGCTGATCCGCAACGTGCTCGACGCCGGCATGCCGCTCCTGGCCATCTGCCGCGGTCACCAGGAGCTCAACGTCGCCCTCGGCGGCACACTGCATCAGAACGTGCAGGAGCTGCCAGGCAAGCATGATCACCGCGCACCACGCGATCAGCCGCAATCGGTCCGTTACGCGCCCGTCCATCCGGTGGATCTGACCGGCTCGCTGGCGACACTCGCCGGCGCCTCGGCGGTCAAGGTGAATTCGCTGCATGCCCAGGCCATCGACCGGCTCGCTCCCGGGCTGACGGTGGAGGCGATGTCGCAGGACGGCGTCGTCGAGGCGGTGCGCGTCGAAGGCGCGAAGGGTTTTGCGCTCGGCGTCCAATGGCATTCGGAATGGCTGGTTGAGACGGACGCGCTGTCCAAGGCGCTGTTCGCGGCCTTCAGCGATGCCGCCCGCGACTACGCCGCCCGCCGCTGACCCATTGGCATCCTTCGTTTCCATTGCTGAGCGCGACGCCGAGCTGATTCCGGTTGCGGGGCATGATGGGGTGCGTCTGCATCTCTATCGCCTGAGGGCCGGCAAGGCGGCCGGACCTGTCATCATGTTCGGGCATGCCTGCGGCTTCGCCGCCGGATCCTACCTGCCGCTCCTGCAGGCCCTGGCCACGGACGCGGACGTCTATGCCTTCGACGCGCGCGGACACGGTGGCAGCGACGCGGCCTTGCCGCACGGCGTGGCATGCGCGCCAAGGGATTACGCCCACGACCTCGTCCGGCTCGCCGCCGCCGTTGCCGAACGCACCGGCAAACCCATCCACTATGTCGGCCATTCGCTCAACGCCGCGGCGATGCTGCATCTGGGCGCGTGCTTCCCCGCGCTGATGCGCAGCATCCCGTGGAAGGGTCTGCTGCTCTTCGAGCCGCCGATCTTTCCCTCGCCGGAGCGACCCGAGCGCGCCGAATGCGCCGAGAAGGATGCCCGCCTCGTGCAACGCACGCGTCAGCGGCGCGAGCGTTTCGCCAGTATCGACGAGCTGGTGTCCCTGTTGACCGGGCGCGGACTCTTCCGCCATATCAGCAACGAGTATCTCGTGGCGCATGCGCAGGCGACGCTGAAGCCGGTCGAGACCGGCTATACGCTGGCCTGCCCGCCCGCCGTCGAAGCCGCGACGTTCGCGTCGTTCGGCGACGACACGACCTTCCGCGCCTTGGCCCAGTTTCCGGCGGAGACTCCGGTTCATCTTGTCGGCGGGGATCCCTCCGGCGGGGCCGACCGCAACTGGACCACGGTCATGGCGCCAGTCTTGGCCGAGAAGCTCGGCGCGTTTGCCAGCGGGCCTAAGCGGCGCTTCACGCAGTTGCGCGAGCGCGGCCATCTGATGGTCCAGGAAGACCCCGATACCACACGCAATTTAATCCGTGAGTTACTGCAAGATGCTGATTTCCCTGCTCAAGAAAGCGTGCACCGATAATCCCAAAGGGGGTGTCTTGCTTTCGCCGGGATGACCCCCATATCGATTTATAGAAACGGACGGCTTAGGCCGGACGTTCGGAGGCGGCTCCCCTGACGCTTCCGGGCTCTTGCAAAAGAGCTTCGAGCGCCCGGTCCTCCCCCCCGACCGGGCGCTTTCTTTTGCCCGAAATCTGCCTGCTGCTCTGCTGCTTGACGCTGCCCGGCGTTACCCGAAAGGTGACGCTCCGTATTGTCGTGTCGAGTCGTCCCATGTCTGTCCGCCGCTCCGTGTCGAAACCCAAGCCCGCGCCAAAGCCAGCCAAGACTCCGTCGCCCGACATTCCGGCTTATGCGTACGCGCTTCGCGCCGTCCCGCCGGCGCCGTCTGGCACGCTGCGTGTCGCGACATGGAACATCAATTCGGTGCGTCTGCGGCAAGGCATCGTGCAGAAGCTGGCGACGCTCGCCTCCCCCGATGTCATCTGTCTGCAGGAGACCAAGTCACCGGACGATTTTTTTCCGCGCGAGGCGCTCGCCAAGGCGGGCTACGAACACCAGGCGATCCTCGGCATGAAGGGCTACAACGGCGTTGCCATCCTGTCGCGCAAGCCGCTGCGCCGCTGGGCAGGCCAGGAATGGTGCGGCAAGGCCGATTGCCGGCACATCATGGCGGTCGTCGAAAGCGGCGGCACGCCGATCGAAATCCACAATGTCTATGTGCCGGCGGGCGGCGATGTGCCCGATCCCAAGGTCAACCCGCGCTTCGATCACAAGCTGAAATTTCTGCGCGAGCAGGTCGCGCACTGGTCGACCGCCAAAGCGGCGACCCGGATTCTCCTCGGCGATCTCAACGTGGCGCCCTACGAAGCCGATGTCTGGTCGCACAAACAGCTCCTCAACGTCGTCAGCCACACGCCCGTCGAAACCGATCTGCTGAAGGAGATGCTGGGCGTGCACGACTGGGTGGATGCCGCGCGGCATCTCGTGCCGGAGCCGACACGGCTCTACACCTGGTGGAGCTATCGCAACCAGGATTGGAAAGCATCGGATCGCGGTCGGCGGCTCGACCACATCTGGGTCACACCCGACCTGAAGCCGCAGGTGAAGGCCCTGCACGTCGTCAAGGGAGCGCGGGACTGGAAGCAGCCCTCCGACCACGTGCCGGTGATTCTCGACGTCGCGCTCTAGCTATTGCTTCCTGTACACGAAGTAGCGAGCCGCCTCGATGCCGCGCGGCAGCTCCTGCGCGACCCAGCCTAGAGAGGCCGGCGGCGCCATGTCCTGATCGGACGCCACGACGGCACCCGCGACCAGCAGGGGATCGAGCAGCGGTACGAGGGACCGGGCCTGTGCCTCGCTGGCCGCCTTGCTGGCCCCGCCAGTGTCGGCGTGGACCAATGCCACCCCCGCGCGGAATCTTTCGGTGAAACGCGGAAGGGTCTCGTGGAAATTGCCGACAATCATATGCGCCGCATCCGGAATGCAGTCCGGATGGGCGGCGACGTGCCGGTCAAACGCGAACAGCTCGCGGGTCCCTCCGAGCAGTTCGCGCAGATGATCGTAGGTGCGACCGTTGCCCAGGCCGAGCTCGAGAACCACGCCAGGCAGCGGACGCACCGTTTCCACCGCCCAGCCAAGGCAGGCGCGTTGCGCTTCGAGGCGCAACAGGAAGCTATCAAGACGACTCATGCCGGCACTTTAAGGCGCCGGCCGCGCCGCCGCTACCGTGACTCGCTCTCCCGACTCAGGCGCGATCGTCGACCTCGACCCGAACCTCGGCCGAAGACCGATTGCCAAGAATGAGCGTCAGCGGGAAGCTTGTCCCCTTCACCAGCGGCTGCTTCAGGCCTTCGAGCTTGATATGCAGGCGTCCCGGCCGCAGCAGAATCTCGCGGCGAGCGCGCAGCTCGATATAGTTGACCGATTCAATGATGCCGCGCGCCGGCTCCTCGTCGACGAAGGTCGCCCGGTCGGCAATCGGTGTCTGGACGTGCATCAGACGCTCCAGCTCGCCGCTGCGGTTCTCGATGACCATGTAGACCGAGGCCGTGCGAGCCCCGGGTCGCGTCGGCGGCGCCCAGGGCTTGGAGACCCGGATGAGATTGATCCAATAGTCCTGCGCCCACGCCGGTGCCGGCCATCCCGGAACACCCGCCGCGAGAAGCGCCGACATCACCACCTGACGGCGGTTGAGTTCCATGGCGCGTCCTCCGCGTTACCCGCTTGCCGGGCTGCCCGGGAGAGCGGGACGTCCCGGCCTTCGGCGGGAAGCCGCAGCCGGGTTTATGGGTTAATAGTAGGCGATAACGGGGCTGTTGATAATCCCCCGCCCGGATGGAGTGCCGATGCGATCCTTCAGACGAGGCCTGCCCGCCGTGACTGTGGCCTTTCTTTTTGTTGCCTTATCAATGCCTTGTGCTGAAGGCGCGCGGGCACAGCCGCTGGCCGGCCAGCGCCACGGTGATCTCGGGATCGAGGCGCCTTGGGCCCGCGCCACTCCGCCGAACGCCCGCACCGGGGCCGTCTACCTGACCTTGGTCAACCACGGCAGCGTTACCGACCGGCTGGTGGCCGCAAGCTCGGCGGCGGCCGAGCGGGTCGAGCTGCACGCCCACATCAACGAGTCCGGCGTGATGCGGATGACGGCGGTTAACGCCGTCAACCTGGCCGCCGGCGAACGGGTGGACCTGCGGCCGGGGGGCTTGCATGTCATGCTCGTCGACCTCAAAGGGCCGCTGCGCGAGAACACTCAAGTGTCGGTGACGTTGCGTTTCGCCATGGCCGGCGAGATCACGATTGCGGTCCCGGTCCTGCGCAATCCGCCTGCCCAGGCCGGTCCCCGCCACGGCCATTAAAATTAACCATCATCCTGCGTAGGGTTGCGCCCGATCGCGGCTCACTGCGGTATCCGCCCGAGCGATGTCAAGAAATCTTGCTTTTTGACCGCCCGGATCGATGTGGCATAGTCGCCGGACGCGGGGGCGTTAGCGGGGGATAAACCCTTGGCAGGGCAGAGCAATCAGATGGGCCGATCCGGCAATGGCGGCCCGCGCGTCCTGATCTACAGCCATGACACGATGGGCCTCGGACATCTGCGCCGGTGCCGCGCCATCGCGCATGCCTTGGTCGAACGCGACAAGGACCTCTCAGTCCTGATCCTCTCGGGCTCGCCGATCATCGGCAGTTTCGACTTCAAAGCGCGCGTTGATTTCGTCCGTATGCCGGGCGTCATCAAGCTGCGCAACGGCGAGTACACCTCGCTCAACCTTCATATCGACATCACCGAGACGCTCAAGATCCGGGCCTCGATCATTCGCCACACCGCGGAAGCCTTTCGCCCGGATCTGTTCCTTGTCGACAAGGAGCCGCTGGGCCTGCGCGGCGAAGTCGCCGAGACATTGCAGTATCTCAAGAGCCGCGGCGTGCCCCTGGTGCTCGGCTTGCGCGACGTCATGGACGATCCGGCGCTGCTGGAGCCGGAATGGCGGCGCAAGAAGGCGCTGCCGGCCCTGCGCGACCTCTACGACGACATCTGGATCTACGGCCTGCCGCAGATCTGCGAGCCGCTGGCCGGCCTGTCCGTGCCGCGCCACGTCCAGAAGAAGATCAGCTTCACCGGCTATCTGAAACGCTTCGAAGAGCCGACGGTACGTCGCAGCTCGTTCCCGGGTCTGCCGACGGAGCCCTATATCCTGGTGACCACCGGCGGCGGCGGCGATGGCGAAGCGCTGATCGACTGGGTCCTGCGGGCCTACGAATACGACAGCCACCTCCCGGCGCGCGCGCTGCTCGTGCTGGGCCCGTTCATGCAGCCGGAACTGCAGGGCGACTTCCTGCGCCGCGCCGCCTCCCTGTCCAATGTCGAGGCGATCACATTCGATGCCCATCTCGAGGCGCTGATGGCCCGCGCCGTCGGGGTTGTCGCCATGGGTGGCTACAACACCTTCTGCGAGATCCTGTCGTTCGACCAGCGGGCGCTGGTCGTGCCGCGCACCGCGCCGCGGCTGGAGCAGTTCATCCGCGCCCGCCAGGCGCAGGAGCTTGGCCTGGTTAACGCCCTGGTCGATGACGGCGTGCGTGACGCCTCGGTCATGGCGGCGGCCCTGCGTCATTTGCCGAAGCAGCGCCGTCCATCCGAAGTCGTGGTGCCGGGCCTGCTCGACGGCCTCGACAACGTCGACCGCCTCGCCCGTCGATGGCTCGACCGGCCGGCCAGCGAGCGCAAGAACGCATCGACTCGCCGGTTGACCGTCATCCCCGGTAGCCGCGCCGCCAGCGGCCGCTAGCCGCTTTTCG
>Ga0196963_10000956_pt1 | contig 21757 bp, 15 predicted proteins | sample S1_5metaG_FD_148600 | JGI IMG/M metagenome (GOLD analysis project Ga0196963, IMG submission 148600) | Soil microbial communities from Anza Borrego desert, Southern California, United States - S1_5 | ecosystem: Environmental > Terrestrial > Soil > Desert | place: USA: California | collected... | reverse complement strand
GAGCTGCTCAGGAGCGTCGAGGCGCCAGTCGCGGTTGCGCTCCCAGCAGTCTTCGCTGCGGGAACGGCGGTCGTCGTCGCGGGGGCCGTCCGCGAGGGCGTAGGGGGCGATGAAGGTGGCGGCGATGAGGGGGAGGGCGATGAGGCCGGCCTTGCGGGTGTTCTTGAGGGTGAGGACTCGACCAAGCTTGGGGCTGAAGCGGGCGAACATGGCTGACTCCTTCTGACCTTTTGGACCTTCCGGCGCGGGCGGGGTTTGAGCCGTTTTGGTGTCCCGCGCCGGGTTGTGTGCTGGTGGGGGCGGGCCAGGGTTAGTGCTGGCTAGCCTCGCCACAAGCAGAACGGGGGTGGGGGTGGTCGATTGCAGGGTGGGGCTGGAATTCGGGTGGGCGGAAGGCCCTAACCATCACTCCGCCAGGCGCTTGCGATGATGGGAGCGTGCCTACGGGCCGGGGACTTAATGATCACTTGGACGCCGGTACCGGCGCCGGGCCGCGCAGTGCATCGAGCCTCCGGAGGAGCTCGTCGTGCACTTCGTCGAACTCGGCAAGGCTCTGGTATCCGAGTGTGAAGGTGAGAAGCAGCGGATGGTCGGTAGCAAGCTGTCGAATTTCGGTGAGCGCGGCCTTCGCTCGCTTGATCGGCAGCGTGCGTTCGTCCCGGAGCCTGCTCGCCGCATCGCGGACATTGGTGTTGAGTTCTCTGGAGAGTGTTTCGAGCCGCTCCACTTGCCGGTGTATCCGGGCTCGCTCTTCTCTATTCCACTGCTCCGCCTGAGTGACGGGCCAGGGCTCGGTGGGAGTCGCGCGCGTGCGGTCACCGACCCAGTCGAGCTCTTCATGGCCGAGAACGCGGGCGAGTTCAGCCAGCGCGTCGGCCGTCCCCGCCGAGAAGCGGATGAACGCGGCAACGTGTGCATTGAGAATCAGGAACTCGCCCGAACGGTTCACGAGGAACTTGCCGGTCTTGGCGTCCGGGAAGAACCTTGTTTCATCATCGCCGATGTCCGCGGACAACGGCGCGAGTGTGCGCATGGATCGCAATAGCAGCGGGGATCGCCCCACTTGCACCGAAAGCTCCTCGTCCTTGGCCACCGCTTGATCGAAGGCCTGACGGCCGCGGGCTTTTCCGCCGTGACCGTGCCCGGCGAAGCCGCCCAGCGGCCCCATCGAACCTTCCCTTGTGAAAACGAAGTCCTTGGCGGTGTAGCTGGCGATCGCCCCGGCGCCGTTTGCCTTGTCGATCCAGGCGACGGTCCTCCATTGTGTGCCAAGCCGGCTGCGTACCAGCGCTGCGACTTCCCGTGCGATGCCCTCATCACCGCCGATGCAGTGAATGCGGAGAACGACGATCCCCTTCTGATCCTTGCCGAGTTCAGGCTCGAGTATCTCGGCGATCTTCGCGATCATTTCGTGAGTGATATGGATACCGACGATGTCGCGGTCTCGCTCCCCGATCGTGATGATGGCGGCCTTGGGAGCGCCGGGTGCAGGGGGAGGGAGTGTCACAGCAGCACGCGGCTCGGATGGGCTGTTCTGGGCGGAAATGGACGGCGTGAAGCAGCAAAGGACAACCAGTGCCCACATGAGGGTGCGCATGTCATTCGGACGCCGAGGGCAGTTGAAGGTTCCGGGCGATCAAGGTTGGAGGCAGGAACCGGGTGGGGGCGGCCGCGTAGGGGTGGGTTCCGGAGGCGCGTTCGCGCCGTTGGTTGTACTTCACACACGATTGGAGAGAGAGCGATGCGGAATGTACTGATTGGCGTGGGCGTGCTGGCGGCGGCGGCGGGTTCGGTGATGGCCCAGTGCACGCCCCACTGGGACGGCTCCCACGGGAACGCGGCCCTGGACGGGTATGTGGGCGCGATGATCCCCTGGAACGGCGGGCTCGCGGTGAGCGGGTCGTTCACGACCGCGGGCGTGCCGGGCACGGCCGTACTGGCGCACTACGACCCGGCCACGCACACGTGGTCGTCGATCGGAGGGGGCATGGGGCTGGGGCTGAGCAACGGGTTCGGGACGTCGTTCGCGGTGTTCAACGGCGACCTCATCATCGGCGGGTTTTTCCATGACGCCGGGGGCGTGACCGACACCAAGAGCATCGCCCGTTGGGACGGCACGCAGTACCACTCCATTGTGACCGGTTGGAATCCTGACGGGGTTACCTCGGTGTGGTCGATGGTGAGCGGGAACATCGGGTTCGGGGAACGGCTGTTCTTCGGCGGCAGCTTCGACACGCTCAACGGGGCGCCGGCGGCGCACGTGGGGATGTACGACGGGACCACCGTGACCCCCATCGTTTCGAGCATGCCGACGCTGACCTCGTCGGCCGGCAGCATCAACCCGCTGGTCACGGCGATGGTGATCCACGATGACGGCATGGGCGGCGGGCCCCAGCTGTACATCGGCGGGCGGTTCAACAGCATCGACGGGCAGACGATCCTGAACGTGGCGCGGTGGAATGGCACCACCTGGTCGGCCGTGGGGACGAACCTGGGCAACACCATCATCACGGCCGAGGTGGACACGCTCATCTCGTGGAACGGCGCGCTGTACATGGGCGGCACCAACATGCGGGTCAACGGCGCGCTGCAGCAGACGGCGAAGTGGGACGGCACGACGTGGACCGCGGTGGGGCAGAACACGACAGGTCGCGTGTGGAGCCTGACTCCCTTCAACGACGGCAGCGGCGAGAAGCTGTACGCGGGCGGGACGTTCGTGAACTCCGCGGGCACGCCGCCCACCCCGCTCAACCGCATGGCGCGGCTGGACGGGAACCAATGGGTCGCCCACGCGGGCGGGGTCCCGACCACGGGCCAGTCCGTGTTCAAGCTGTTCACGCACGAGGGCAACATGTTCGTGGGCGGGTCGTTCACGAGCGTGGGCACGGTGGCCGCGGCCAAGCTCGCGGCGTGGACCTCGTGCCCGCCGTGCGGCTCGCAGGATTACAACGGCGATGGCGACTTCGGGACCGACCAGGACATCGAGGCGTTCTTCTCGTGCCTTGGCGGGACGTGCTGCCCGAGCTGCTGGTACCTGGGCTCGGACTTCAACGGGGATGGTGACGCGGGGACGGACCAGGACATCGAGGCGTTCTTCCGCGTTCTGGGCGGGGGGACGTGCTGAGCGTTCGTTGAGTCAGTGATTGGAACAAACGAGGGCCGCCCCGGGTGGGGCGGCCCTCTTCGTTTCGTGTTCGTTGGGTCTGAGGAGCACGGCCGCGAAGCGCGGCCGTGCGCACTCACGGAGTGAGTGCTCCACCCAAGGCCGTTAGCACTCACCGAGTGAGTGCTCCACCCAAGGCCTTCAGCACTCACGAGTGAGTGCTCCACCCAATCAGCAGGTGCCGCCGCCGAGGACCCGGAAGAAGGCCTCGATGTCCTGGTCGGTGCCGATGTCGCCGTCGTGGTTGAAGTCGGCGGAGTCGCAGGTGGGGCAGCAGGTGCCGCCCAGGCACGCGAAGAAGGCCTCGATGTCCTGGTCGGTGCCGATGTCGCCATCGTTGTTGAAGTCGGAGGTGGGGCAGCAGCCGTACGGCGTCGAGAACCGGGCGTAGGAGTGGGCGGGGCTGCCGTTGAGTGTGGTGAAGCGGCCGCCGACGTGGAGGTCTTCGCCATGGACACCGAGTGCAGTCACCTGCGCGTCGAGATCGGCCAAGGCTGTCCACGGGCCGCCGGTGGTGGCCGCGAGGTGCTTGATGGGCTGGCCGTTGATCTGGGTGAAGTTGCCGCCGATGACAAGCTCGGCTCGGCGCTGCACGATGGCGTTGACGGGGCCGTTGATCACAGCGTCGGGGTATGCGTTCCAGTTTTCCCCGTTCCACACGGCGAGGCTGATCAGGGGCCCGCCGCTGGTAAGAGAGAACCTCCCCCCGGCGAGCAGCTGCCCATGGGAAATGGCAAGGTCATTCACGGACCCAAAGAGCCCGGCACCCATCGGCTGCCACGCTCCGTTGATGCGGCGTGCAACGTTGCTGGCAGTCACGCCAGCGACAGAGCCGAAGTTGCCGGCCACCACCAGGTCGCCGTTGAACTCAACCGCGGTGCTTGCGAGGGCGTAGGGCGGCGCCCCGTCGGCGAGCGCATCGGTCGCGGTGAATGAGGCGCCGTCGAACTGCGAGATGTCGGAGCCGATGCAGAAGAGCACGCCGTTGTGCACGACGAGGTCGCGGTACACCGGGCCGGCGGGGCCGATCGGGACGGTCTGGCCACCGGTGACCCTGTGGAGCTGTCCGACGATGGGGTTGTAGGTGTGCGCGGCCACGTACAGCTCGCCGTTGAACTTGGCCGCGGCGAACAGGTGGGCGGTGGCGCGGTTGGCCACCGCGTGCCACTGCGTGCCGTCGAAGGAGACCAGTGGCGCGCTGCCGGCGTTGAGCGAGGTGAACTCGCCGCCTGCGTAGAGGGTGTTATCCACCACGCTGAAGAACCGCGGAGCGCCGTCGGTGCCGCGGAGCGGGCGGATGCCGGTGGTTTCGTGATAGCCGATCTGCTGCGGTTTCGAGTAGTACTCGAAGGGGTTGACGCCCTGGCCCTGGGTGAAGGTGCCGCCGGCGATCAGGCTTCCGTCGAAGGGCAGCAGCGTGTTGATCGCGCCGCCGGTGAGCGGGCCCGAGCTCCATTGGCTGGACTCGCTCGTTGCGTGAAACTCGTTCTGGCTGCCGGTGAGGTTACCGCCGACGAAGACCTGACCGTTGTGGCTCGCCATCGCCCGCGCCTGGAAGCCCGGCAACCAGAAGTTGGAGTAAGGCACCTCGGTGACCTGGGTGAACGCGGCGTCGAAGCGCTTGCCCAGCAGCCACAACTGGTTGTCGTGCACGGTGGAGGCGAACGGCGAGTAGTCGATGCACTGGAATCCGCCGAACTGCTGCCAGGCGCCGCTTATGGGGCGGGACGCGTGGAAGGTACGGAAGCGGCTCGGCCCGCAGAACTGGAACACGGAGTGCAGGGCCACTGGGGTGCCGTTGAACTGGGTCAGGTATGCAACGAAGTTCGGCGGGTTGACGCCCAGCGGCGTCCATGCGGACCCGGTCCATACAGCAAGGCCCACGCTGGAGCCGTCGGGAAGCCATAGCTGGCCGGCGCCGATGAGGTTGCCTTCGCCGTCGGTGCCGAGATCCGTGATGATGTCGGTGGGCGTGCCAACGGCGTTCCATGCTTCGCCGTCCCAGAGGGCGAGGGGGGTCGGGATGCCCGCGACCGAGCCGCGCACGGCAAGGCCGGCGCCTGTCGCGACGACCTTCAGGACATTGGTGGCGTTAGGGGCGAGCGCGACCCAGTCTTGCCCATCCCAACCGACGACGCCCGAGATCGGCGCGTTGCCGGCCTGCGTGAACTCACCCGCGAACACGGCGATTGGCGGCAGCGGGCCGTCCCCGTCGGTGTCCCACAGCGTCGAGGAGTGCACGACCCCGTTGACGCCCGCGAGCTCGCCGCGGTCGACGAGCTCGAGGGTGCACTGGGCGAGCGCAGCGTTGGTGGCGGACAGTGCGGCGAGCAGGGCGGTGGTGCGGTGCGGCATGGACGGAGGACTCCTGTGACCCACGAGAGACGGGGCTGGATGTAACGCTCTTCTGTGCGTGTTGCGGAGGAAGACGCGGCCGGAAGAGGGTGGCCGCGATGTGAGTTGTCGAGCGTCGGCCGAGCACCGAGATGGGGACATCTCGGTGGCGCGGTAACGGGGCGTTGACCTCGGTCCCCCTGCCGTCGCCTGGGAGAATGCCGAGGCGGCCGGTAGCATACCGGAACGGGCGGTTTTTCCAATAGTTCTTCCTCCGGTGCTGCAAGGACGGGTTGCAGGGTTGCGCGTTGGTGGGTTTGCGTGCGGCTTGATGCTCTCGACTAACACAACACCACCATTGGGAGCATCACGGATGCGAGCCCCGGGTTGTTCATCGTCACGCTGCCGTGCACGGCGGACTTCAACGGCGACGGGGACATCGGGACCGATGCGGACATCGAGGCGTTCTTTGGGTGCTGGGCGAGGGCTGCTGAGCCGGGGTGCTTTGAGGTCACGAATAGTTCAACCGGGTGAAGCACCGAGATGAAGACATCTCGGTGGCACGGGTGCGTCAAGCACCGAGATGAAGGCATCTCGGTCGTACGGGTGCAATGCGTCCGTCGCATGGGACATCAGTGGGTGCGTGGATCGGATCCGCCGCGTGCCGCCGGGTGGTTTGGGCCTGCGGCGGCGGCGAACTGCTGCGATTGGCCGCGCCTGCTGGGGGCGGGCGGGCATGGAGTGCGTCATGAACCTCAAGCGTCAACATGGGCTGGCGGCGGCGGTGGTCTCGGGTCTGGCGGGCGCGGCAATGGGGCAGCTGACGCCGGTGTGGGAAGACCGCTACAACGGGCCGGACTCGAGCGTGGACCTGGCGTGGGCGAGCGTGCTGGACCGGCAGGGGAACCTGGTGGTGGCCGCGAGCTCGCCGGCGAACTTCGAGTCGCAGGCGTTCATCACGCTGAAGTACGGGCCGGGTGGGCGGCAATGGGAGCGGCGGCTGGACGGGAGCGGCACGATCACCTTCGACCGGGCGGTGACGGTCGCGACTGATGCAGAGGACAACGTGATCGTGGGCGGGCTCATCGATGATGAGGACACCGAGTTCGACGGGATGGTGGCCAAGTACACGCCCGAAGGCACGCTGGTGTGGCAGCGGCAGCTGAACTTCTTCGGGCTCGATGATCAGGTGACGAGGGTGCTGGTGGGGCCCGGCGGCGAGGTCTACGTCGTGGGCACGACGCACAACGGCGTGTTCGGGCACGACACCGCGATGTACGCGGTGGCCCTCAATCCCTCGACCGGCGAGGTCACGTGGACGGACATTTTCGAGCACGTCCCGTCGGAGCCGTTCCAGATGAACGCGCCGGACGTGGTGATGGACGCGAAGATCGACCGGGACGGGAACCTCGTGGTGGTGGGGTTCACGGGCATCGCGCCGACGTTTGATTCGGGCCTGCGCACGACCGTGATCAAGTACGTCGAGGGCCAGCGGCAGTGGGTGTTCCGCGACACCGAGGACGTGCACCACTTCAACGGCACCACGCACCTGGATGTGGACCCCGCCAACAACCTGTTCGTCGTGTTTGCCCGCGGCGGGCAGTCCAGCCAGTGGGACACGGGGCTCATGAAGCTCTCGGGCGCGAGCGGGGCGATGGCGTGGAAGCGGTCGTTCGCCGGGCTGTTCGGGGACTCGCAGCGGCCTGTCAAGACCCTGTTCGACTATGAGCGCGACCGCATCGTCATCATGACGCAGGTCTTCGAGGACGGGAACTTCCCGGTCGACGAGGACGTGCTGCTCGTGGCGTACGACACGGCGGGCGTGCAGCGGTGGTCGCGCCGCTGGACGGGGCCGGGGGTCACGTCAGACACCTGCCAGGGGATCGTGGCCGACGGGCAGGGCAATGCGGTGGTGCTGATCTCCGCGGGCAACGGCCCCTCGTTCAGCTACACCGACATCGACTGGGTCGTGCAGCAGTACCGCATCAGCGACGGGACGCCGGGGTGGTCGTTCCGGTACGGGAACGTGGGCTCGACGCCGCGGTCGTACCGGGGCAAGGACCTCAAGCTCGACGCCTCGCGCCGGGCGCTGCTGGTGGTGGGCGAGTCGGCGCCGGACCCGCTGTCGGCCGATGCCCCGAGCTTCGACATCACGGTGGTGCGGATGGACCTGCCGCGGGTGATGCACTGCTCGGCGGACTTCAACAACGACGGCGACACCGCGACCGATCAGGACATCGAGGCGTTCTTCGCGTGCATCGGCGGGAACTGCTGCGCCCTCTGCGGCAGCCCGGACTTCAACAACGACGGCAACGCCGGGACGGACCAGGACATCGAGGCGTTCTTCAGGGTGGTCGGGGGGCATGGGTGCTAGCGCCTCTGCAGCGGGGCGCGTGCCTGAAGGTCCCGTGCGGTGGTACCATTCCTGTATGGTCCTGCACGGGATTTACTTCGACCCTGATCGCATCGCCGCGTTCTGCCGTGAGCATGGCGTGGCCAGGCTGTCGCTCTTCGGCTCCATCCTTACCGAGGCGTTCGGGCCCCAAAGTGATATCGACGTGCTCGTGGAGTTCCCGCCCGAGGCCAAGTTTGGCCTGTTCAAGCTGGGGCGGATGCAGCAGGACCTGTCCGAAATGTTCGGCCGGACGGTCGACCTCCACGAGCCGGAAACACTGTCGCGGTACTTCCGGGATGAAGTAATGCGATTGGCGGCGGTGCAGTATGCCGCGTAAGGCACAGCGCGGCGAGCCCGACGATCGCACGCGATATCTGCACATGCTCGAGGCCGCGAGAGAAGCAATGGGTTTTGTGGCGGGCAAGACGATCGAGGACCTGCAATCAAGCAGGCTGCTCTTGCGGGCGCTCATGAGTTGCGTTCAGGAGATCGGTGAGGCTGCTTCGAAAATCAGCCCGGCCGCGCGGATGCGGCTTCCGGAACTTCCGTGGAAGGATGTTGTCGGCGTCCGTCAGATCATGGTGCATGTCTACTGGGGCGTAAGGGCAGACCGCCTGTGGCACACCGTGACCGTTGACCTGCCCGACCTCGTATCGAAGATCGAGAAGGTGCTCGCGGAGTGGGACGCCCGAGCCTGACCGCCAAGCCCGCTGCGCTCCCGATAGCTACCGAACTCCAGAAACCGGGCTCCTACCATCGGGGCTATGTCATCCGACGCTCATTCCAAGGCTTCTCCGGGCGAGTCCTCCGGTCCTGCGGCTGCACCGCGCCACTTCCTCCAGCAGATCATCGACCAGGACAACGCCAGCGGGAAGTACGGGCAGCGGGTGCACACGCGCTTCCCGCCCGAGCCCAACGGGTACCTGCACATCGGGCACGCCAAGAGCATCTGCCTGAACTACGGGCTGGCCCGGGAGTACGCGGGCAGGTTCAACCTGCGCTTCGACGACACCAACCCGGCCAAGGAAGAGCAGGAGTACGTCGACTCGATCATCCGCGACGTGAAGTGGCTGGGAGGCGACTTCGACACCGGCCCGCACGCGGGCGGGCTGCACTTTGCCAGCAACTACTTCGAGCAGATGTACGCGTGGGCCGAGGAGCTCATCCAGAAGGGGCGGGCGTACGTCTGCGACCTCACGGCCGAGGAGATGAGCAAGCTGCGGGGGACGCCCAGCGTGCCGGCGCAGTCCCCCCACCGCGGCCGCGCCCCCGAGGAGAGCCTGCGGCTGTTCCGCGAGATGCGCGCGGGTAAGTTCCCCAACGGGGCGAAGACGCTGCGGGCGAAGATCGACCTCGCCAGCCCCAACTTCGTGATGCGCGACCCGGTGATGTACCGCATCGTGCACGAGAGCCACCACAACACCGGCGACACGTGGTGCATCTACCCCATGTACGACTGGGCCCACTGCCTGGAAGACTCGATCGAGGGCATCACGCACTCCATCTGCACGCTGGAGTTCGAGAACAACCGCCCGCTCTACCACTGGTTCATCGACTCGATCAACGAAGGCCGCACCGAGGACGGCAGCGGCCCGTGGGGCAAGAAGATCCACCACCCGCAGCAGATCGAGTTCGCCCGCCTGAACCTCACCTACACCGTGATGAGCAAGCGCTTCCTGCTCAAGCTCGTCACCGAGGGCAGGGTCAAGGGCTGGGACGACCCGCGCATGCCCACCCTCAGCGGCGTGCGGCGGCGCGGCTTCACGCCCGAGGCGATGCGGGCCTTCTGCGAGGAGATCGGGGTCACGCGCCAGAACTCGGTGATCGACGTCGGCCGCCTCGAGAACGCCGTGCGGGATCACCTCAACAAGACGGCGCCGCGCTTCATGGGCGTGCTGCGGCCGCTGAAGCTCATCATCGAGAACTTCCCGGAGGGCAAGGTCGACGAGCTCGAAGCTGTAAACAACCCCGAGGACGTGGCCCGCGGCGGCGCGGCCATCACCCGCAAGGTGCCGTTCACCCGCGAGCTCTACATCGAGCGCGAGGACTTCATGGAAGTGCCGGCGAAGAAGTTCTTCCGCCTCGCGCCGGGCCAGGAGGTGCGCCTGCGGTGGGCGTACTTCGTCACGTGCACGGGCGTTGAGAAGGACGCCGCAGGGAACGTGGTGGCCGTGCGGGCGACGTACGACCCCGCCACCCGCGGCGGTGACGCGCCCCCCGGTCCCAACGGCGAGCCGCCCCGCAAGGTGAAGGGCACGATCCACTGGGTCTCCGCCACGCACGGCAAGACCGCCGAGGTGCGGCTGTTCGACCGGCTCTTCAAGACCGAGGAGCCCGGCGCCAAGACTGGCGACTACATGGATGACCTCAACGAGCACTCGCTCGAGGTGATTCCCGCGGCGCACCTGGAGCCCGCGGCCCTCAACGTGAAGGTCGGGGACAAGGTGCAGTTCGAGCGCGTGGGCTACTTCTGCGTGGACCCGGACTCGGGGCCGGGCAAGCCGGTGTTCAACCGCACGGTGACGCTGAAGGACACGTGGGCGAAGGAGGCGGGGAAGGCATGACCGGCAAGCGGCTTGCCTGCCGGTAGACTGTCGGCCATGGCGAACACGCTGGTCGCGGTGGGTGACAGCCTCACGCAGGGGTTCCAGAGCGGGGCGATCTCGCGGGCCGACTGGTCGTACCCGGCGATGATGGCGCGGGCGCTGGGGCTCAGCGTCGGCGGGCCGGAGGCTGACTTCCGCGTGCCGGACTTCTCGGGTGAGGGCGGGCTGCCGGTGAACCTCGAGCGGCTGTTCCGCCGCCTGGGCGAGTCCTACGGCACGCACATCAACATCGGCGAGTACACGGCCGCGCTGGGCACCATCGGCAGGATGCTCGGAGGCGTCGAGGACTACTGGGAGCGAGGCGCCGGCGCGGGCGAGAGCGCGACCGGCCCGCTGCACCACAACCTGGCGGTATGGGGCTTCGAGCTGGGCGATTGCGACACGCTGACCGAGGCGCTGTGCCGGCGTTCGATGCCGCCCGCGCGCGACCAGCTGTGGGTGCAGAACCAGATTCCCGAGATGGCGATGTACCGCACGGCGCGCCGTGTGCTCAACCCCATGCTCGCGTTCCGCTACGAGGAGCTGACGCAGCTCGGCGCGGTGGAGCGCCTCATCGATGAGCAGGGGCCGGTGGGCACGCTGCTGCTGGCGCTGGGCTCCAACAACGTGCTGGGCACGTGCACCAGCCTGGAGGTGCGGTGGAGCCAGTCGGCGGACTTCCGGAAGCTGGCGCACCAGCGCACGTGCAACATCTGGGAGGTCGAGCACTTCAAGGTGCTGCTGGAGCGGGTGGCCGCCCGCATCACCGGCATGCAGCGGGCCGGCGGCATCGGCCAGGTCATCATCGGAACTGTCCCGCACGTCACCATCGCGCCGGTTGCGCGCGGCATCAGCCCCTACGCCCGCAGTGAGTTCGGCAAAGCCCACCGCGTGCCCGAGCGCGTCCGCGGCTACTACGAGTACTACACGCACTTCTGGGTGTGGGACGACGACTTCTGCGAGGACCCCCACGCCTACCCGCACCTCACCCGCGAGGACGCCGAGACCATCGACCGCACCATCGACGGCTACAACACGCTGATTCGCGAGACCGCTGCGCGGCACGGCTGGGGGATTGTGGACTTCTGCCGCGTGCTTGACGGCCTGGCGTTCCGCCGCAACGACGGCGTGCCCAGCTACCGCTTCCCCGAGGCCATGGTGGGCGCCCTGAGGCGCAACCCGAAGACCGCCTGGCGGGTGTTCGCCGATGATGTCGACGGCCGCCAGCGCGTGCTGCTGGACACGCGCTACATCAACGTGAAGTCAGCGATGCCCGACGAGCCTGACTTCCGCAAGATGCAGGAGAAGCACCGCGGCGGCCTCTTCAGCCTCGACGGCATCCACCCGACCACCGTGTGCTACGGCATCATGGCCCATGAGGCGCTGCTGACGATGCGGTCACTGGGCGTGCCCGGCGCCGACCCGGCGCGCCTGGACTGGGACGCCATCATCGCGAACGACACACTCCTCATGGACCTGCCCAAGGTCGTGGAGAACCTGCAGAACATCCTTGGGTTCCTTGCGTCACGCAGCGTGCTGGCCCGTGTGATCCGGTCGATCTCGGGGTACGGAAGTCAGCCGGACTAACCGCCGCGTCGTACACAGTTCAAGGCCACCAAGACACACCCCGGCGGCATCCCCGGCCTGATGATGAGGTGCATGAACGCGAGGCCTTCGAGCGCCAGCGCGGCAATCACGCACACCCACTTGTCCAGCGGGTCGTCGCGGAAGAACCAGCGCGAGTCGATGCAGAAGTACACCAGCTCGACCAGCCCCTCGGAGGCCTTAGCCGCGAGCACGAGCAGCGAGGCGATTGAGAGCGAGCCGATGAAGGTCCACCTGTACGCACGCGCCCACCCGGGGCCGAGCGCGCCCGCGTGGGCCAGGAGGAACAGCAGCACCGACGCGAGCAGCCAGACCACCCACGCCGAGCGCATCAGCGCGAGCGGGCTGTCCTTCGTGCCCTGGACACGCTTCGGGCGCGACTTCCGCAGGTCGGTGTTGCAGCCATCGCAGAACTTGTCGCGTCTCCCAACAAGGCGGGCGCAGGATGGGCACATGTACTCGGCGGGCACGGCGAGAGGTTAGTAGGAAGCCAGGGTCGAGGGTTGCTGCCGCCCGAGCCGGAGCCTGGCCCGATTGGGGCGTGGGGCAATGGGAACCTATCATCTCCCGTGCACGTTCCAGCGAGACACCGGCTTGGGAAACCGAGCCGGTGCTCGCGCCTGCGCGCGTTTTTGGTTTCGTCAAGCACAGGAGCCCTCGGTTGCCGGAGCAAGGCCCCACCGCAGCACCGATCGACCTCGTCGGGCTGATCGCCTCAGACCCGTCGGTGCGCGGCCTGTGCGCCCAGCTGGAGAGCCGCCGGCGCGTCGTCGCCACCGGCGCTTCGGGCGCGGTGGTCGCGCTCACGGCCGGGGCCGTGATGCGCACGACCGGCCGCTCCGTCGTGCTGGTGCTGGCCCACGTTGATGACGCCGACGAAGCCCTGGACGAGCTCACCGGCGCGGGCGTGCGGGCCTTGCGGCTGCCCGCGATGGAAACGCTCCCCGGCGAGACCAACATCTCGCTCGAGCTCTTCGCCGAGCGGCTGAGCGTGGTGAAGAGCGTGCTCGACCTCGTGCAGCGCGGCGGCGAGCCGGCCGTGATCATCGCGCCCATCCAGGCGCTCATGCAGTACGTCGTCTCCCCGGCGCGCATGCCCGCGCTCGTGCGCACCCTCCGCAAAGACGACACCGTCTCGCTCACCGGCCTGGTCGAGTGGCTGGGAAACGCGGGGTACCGGCGCGTCGAGGCGGTGGAAGAGCCCGGCGACTTCGCCGTGCGCGGCGGCATCCTCGACGTCTTCCCTCCCACCGGCAGCGGGGGCGCCGGCGAGGCCTTCGCGTCCTCCTCCAGCGCGGCCACGCCCGTGCGCCTCGACTTCTTCGGCGATCAGGTCGACCGCATCGCCGAGATCGACCTCGACACCATGGCCACCGACCGGGCCATCGCGAGCGTAGACCTCGTCGCGGTGGACGTCGCGAGAGTGATGAAGGAGGAACGCAGCGTCACGTTCCTGGAGCTCCTCCCCCCCACCGCCGTCGCCCTGCTGGCCGAGACGATGGAGGTCGTGGAGCAGGGGCGCGGCTACTTCGAACGCGTGGTGGACGGCGGGAGCGTCATCGGCCCGCCGGCCGTGCTCAAGGTGCTGGAGACGCGGTTCCACGCCCTCGCTGAGCTCAACCAGTTCTCCGCCGGCGCAGCCAGTGCCGACGTTCGCGTCGAACTGCCCACCGCCGCACTGCCGGCCTTCAGCAAGGACGTGAGCGAGGCCGTGCGGGAGCTGGTCGCGATGTCCATCGCCTCGCGCGTGCTGGTCACGTGCCAGAACAAGGGCGAGCTGCAGCGGCTGGGCGAGCTGCTGGTGGAGTTCGGCGGCGAGGGCGCCGCGCGCGTGGAGCGCACGCAGGGGTACCTGCACCGAGGGTTCGTGTGGGGCAGTGGCTCGGAGAAGTGGCAAAGTAGCGAAGTGGCAACGTTGCAGAGTGATGAAAGGGCTAGAGGCACTTTGCCACTTGGCCACTCTGCCACTCTGCCACTTTCCGTTGCCATCGTCCCCTACCACGAGCTCCTCAACCGCTTCACCGTCCGCCGTCGCGCCGGCCGCATCAAGAGCGGGCGGGCCATGGACACCTTCCTGGACTTCCAGGAGGGTGACTACGTCGTGCACGTGGAGCACGGCATCGCCCGCTACGTCGGCCTCACACTGATGAAGCCGCGCGAGGTGCCCGCCAAAGTGGCGCCCGGCGCACCGAAACAGGAGGTGCAGCCCGAGGAGTACCTCACCCTCGAGTTCGCCGCGAAGGCCAAGCTGCACGTGCCCGCGGTGCAGATCGACAAGGTGCAGAAGTACATCGGCGGCTTCGCGGGCAAGCCACCGCTCTCCACCCTCGGCGGCGTCAAGTGGAAGCACCAGAAGGAGAAGGTGGCCGAGTCCGTCCGCGACCTGGCGGGCGAGCTGCTCCGCGTCCGGGCCGCGCGCGAGCACATGCCCGGCATCCAGTACCCCGGCGACACCAAGTGGCAGAGCGAGTTCGAGGCCGAGTTCCCCTACGAAGAGACGCCCGACCAGCTCGCGGCCATCGCCGACATCAAGAAGGACATGACCTCGCCCCGCCCCATGGACCGCCTGCTGTGCGGCGACGTGGGCTTCGGCAAGACCGAGATGGCCATCCGCGCGGCGTTCAAGGCCTGCGAGTTCGGCAAGCAGGTCGCGGTGCTGGTGCCGACGACGGTGCTGGCCGAGCAGCACGAGCGCACGTTCCGCTCGCGCTTTGCGGGATACCCGTTCCGCGTCGAGAGCATCTCGCGCTTCAAGAGCGACAGGGAGGTCCGTGAGGTGCTCGCCTCGCTCCGCAAGGGGCACGTTGACCTCATCATCGGCACGCACCGCCTGCTCTCACAGGACGTGCACTTCGCGGACCTTGGCCTGGTCATCGTCGACGAGGAGCAGCGCTTCGGCGTCGAGCACAAGGAGGCCCTGCTGCGCCTGCGCCTCACGGTGGACGTGCTCACGATGTCCGCCACACCCATCCCGCGCACGCTGCACATGGCGATGCTGGGCATCCGCGACATCTCCAGCCTCACCACTGCGCCCTTGGACCGGCGGGCCATCGTGACCGAGGTCATCCCGTGGAACGCCCGCCGCATCCAGCAGGCGGTCGAGCGCGAGCTCTCCCGCGACGGCCAGGTCTTCTACGTGCACAACCGCATCGGCGACATTCGCACCGTCGCCGACAACGTCCGCCGCCTCGTGCCCGCCGCCCGCATCGTCGTCGGCCACGGCCAGATGGAGCCCAAGGAGCTCGAGGACGTCATGCTCAAGTTCATGCGCCGCGAGGCCGACGTGCTCGTGTCCACGACCATCATCGAGTCGGGTATCGACATCCCCACGGCCAATACGATGATCATCGACGACGCCGACCGCTACGGCCTGGCCGAGCTGCACCAGCTCCGCGGGCGCGTGGGCCGCAGCAAGAACCGTGCGTACTGCTACCTGCTGCTGCCGCCCGACCGCACCATCAAGGAGGTCGCGCAGAAGCGGCTCAAGGCCGTGGAGCAGTACTCCATGCTGGGCGCGGGCTTCAAGATTGCCATGCGCGACCTGGAGATCCGCGGCGCGGGCAACATCCTGGGCGCCGAGCAGTCGGGCCACATCGCGGCCGTGGGCTACGAGATGTACTGCCGCCTGCTCGAGGAATCGGTGCACACGCTGAAGAACGAGCCGCAGCCCGCCCAGCCCAGCCAGACCAGCATCGAGATCGGCGTCAGCGGACTTATTCCGAAGTCGTACATCCCCTCCGACGCCCGCCGTCTGGAGGCGTACCGGCGTCTCGCCACAGCCCCAGACCTCGAGTCGCTCGCGCAGGTCCGCAAGGACCTTGTCGACGCGTACGGCGACCCGCCCAAGGCCGCGGAGCGGCTGCTGGACCTCGCGGAGGTGCGGGTGCTGGCGCACTCGCTGGGGGTGAAGACCATCACGATCCGCGAGAAGGACGTGGTGCTGCTCGCGAGCGACCCGGGGCCGGTGGCGTCGCGGTTGCGGGCAAACTCCGCAACCCGCGCTGCCGAGGAGGCGACCGTCCGCGTGCTGCCGCCCAAGGTTGGCGAGCTCAGCGAGGTCTACTTCCGCCCGCCCGAGGAGTACATGGAGCCGACCACGCTGGTGGCGGTGCTCAAGCGGCGGCTGATGGAGCCGCGTCTGGTCGCCGCGCCCACCGCCTCGCCGGTGGCCGCCCCCGCCACCGACGGTCAAGGAAGCGCTAAGAAGTCGCTGAGCTTCGCCGACGCCATGCGCCGCGATGCCGACAGGAAGAAACGCTGACGCACGCAGGCCCGACACTGTTAAGATGGCGCAGCCACCCGGAGCCACCATGAGCCAGACCCCGACCCCGCCCTTCGAGCAGCCGCCCCAGCCCGGGGCCCCACTCTTCACCACCGACCGGCGGATCCTGGCGCTCAAGCGGCGACTGCTCCGCGAGGGCACGATGGCGGTCTCGATGCTCGAGGCGGCTATGGCGGCGCTGTGGCCACTCGATCTGGACGCCGCGATGAACGTGCGGCTCAGCGACGACCGCATCGACAGCGAAGAGGTCGCGATCGAGCAGGAAACGTACGAGATCCTCGCGCTGCACCACCCCTTCGCCCGCGACTTCCGCGTGCTCACCTTCATCCTGCGGGCCAACGCCGACTTCGAGCGCGTCGCGGATCACGCGTCGTCGGTGGCCAAGGCCGTCAAGAAGATCACCGAGGCCCGCCAGCGCGAGGGTGCGCCCGCCGCCATCAAGTGGCCGACCTCCCTCACCGAGCTCGGCCAGCGTGTGCCCGCGCTGTGCCACTCGCTCATCCAGGCGGTCATGGACGAGGACGTGGAGGCTGCGCGACAGATTGTGACCGCCGACAAGGTGATCGACACCCTGGACCGCCGCCTGTTCGAGGAGGTCATGGAGATGATGAAGGTTGGCGGCAAGAGCGACGCCGACCTCGCCACCGGCATGTACGTCTACCGCGTCGGGCGCGAGCTGGAGCGCGTGGGCGACCTGATGGCCAACGTTGCCGAGGACGTCGTGTACCTCGCCACTGGCGAGATCATCCGCCACGAGAAGCGGCGCGCCCCCGCGAAGAAGTGATGCTGAAGCCCACGCCCCTCCAGCAGGCCGCGGAGCTGTTGACCCGCAGCGAGCACGAGCGGGCCCGCCAGCTGCTGGTACGGCAGCTTCGGCGCACGCCGCGCGACCCGGAGGTGCACCGGCTGCTGGCGATCGCCGCGAACCAGGCGGGGCAGCTCGATCAGGCCGCGTTCTACGCCGGACGGGCCGCGGAGCTGGGGGGCACCGCCGACCTGCACGTGTTCCACGGCAACGCCCTCTTCAACCTTGGCAAGGCTGACGCGGCCGCCGCCGCTTACCGGGCGGCCCTCAAGGTCGACCCCGGGCACGCCCAGGCCCGTGCGGGGATGTGCGAGATCCTCTTCCAGCACAGCCGGTTCGCGGAGGTGATCGCCGAGTGCCGCGAGGGGCTGAGGCACACGCCCGCTGATGGCGATCTCCGCAGCACGCTCGCCGCGGCCTACATCAACACCGGGCGCGGTGAAGAGGCGTACGCCCTCATGCGCGAGACGGCCCAGCTGCGCCCGCTCGACGGAGCGGTGGCCTCGGGCGTGGCGCAGACCACCACGTACCTCGCCGGCGTCACGCCCGCGGAAGTCGTGGGCGCGCACCGCCGCTTCGGCGAGATCATGGAGCGCGTGGTGCCGACGCCGGCCCGCCCGCCGGTGCGCAACCCCTACCCCGCCCGCCGCGTGCGCGTGGGCTTTCTTTCCGGCGACTTCCGCACGCATTCGGTCGCGTTCTTCTTTGAGCCGCTGCTGGAGCACCTGAAGGCGCGGCACCCGCGCGACCTCGAGCTCGCCTGCTACTACACCACGCTCACCGTCGACAAGGTGACCGAGCGGCTGCGCGGCAAGGCCGACCTGTGGCGCGACATCGCGCAGCTCTCGATCCCCGACATGGCCGCAGCGATCCGGCGCGACAACGTGGACATCCTCATCGAGATGAGCGGCCACACCGACAGCAGCCGCCTCGCGGTGATGCAGTACCGCCCCGCGCCGGTGCAGGTCACGTACCTCGGCTACCCCGCCACCAGCGGGCTGCGGACCATCGACTTTCGCGTGGTGGACACTCTCACGGACCCGCCGAGCAGCGAGAGCCACTGCGTGGAGGAGCTCGTAAGGCTCGACCCGAGCTTCCTGTGCTACCGCCCCCCCATCGACGCTCCGCAGCCGGAGCTGACGCCCAACTTGCGCGGCACCGGCGGCGCAGAGGGCGGCGTGGTCTTCGGCTCGTTCAACGTGCTTCAGAAGATCAACGACCCGCTGCTGCGGCGATGGAAGCGTGTGCTGGACGCGGTGCCGGGATCGCGCCTGCTCCTCAAGAACCACGGCCTCATCCAGGCCGAGATCCGCGAGTCCATGGGGGCGCGTCTCGTTGGCCTGGGCTACCGGCCCGAGCAGTTCGAGCTCGTCTCCAAGCAGGCCAGCATGCGCGAGCACCTCGCGACTTACGGGCGCGTGGACGTCGCCCTTGACACCTTCCCCTACCACGGAACGACGACGACCTGCGACGCCCTGTACATGGGCGTGCCGGTCGTCACCATGGCCGGCCCGATGCACGCGTCGCGCGTGGGCGTGTCGCTGCTCACCAACGTGGGGCTCGAGGAACTCATCGCGGCGGACGAAGAGGAGTTTATCGCCACCGCGGTCCCGCTGGCCCGTGATGTGGAACGTCGCGCGGAGCTCCGCCGCACGCTGCGCCCATGCCTGCTCGCGTCACCCATCTGCGACGAGCCCGGGTACGCCGACCGCTTCGCCGCGATGCTGCGCGGCCTCTGGTCGCGCGCGTGCGCCGGCTCGCTCCGCTGAGCAATCCGCTACGCTGGCGGCGTGAACACGTGGCTGTGGGTCCTGTGGCTTGGCGGGTCGGGGATCATCCTCGGCGGTTACCTGCTCTGGCGAGGGCTGCGGGGCAAGCGGATCGACACGCGCCCGGTGTGCGGCCGCTGCGGGTTCGACCTCGCCGGCATCGCGGAGCGCGTGCTCGCGGGCGGTGAAGGCGTGTGCCCGGAGTGCGGCGCGGGCCTGCTCGACGAAGGCGTGATCCAGCACGGCGCACGCCGCAAACGCCCCGGGTTCCTTGTCGTCGGCGGTCTTCTGCTGCTGTTCGGGCTGGGATCCGCGGGCCTCGCCATCTGGAGCGCCGCGGCTCGGTTCGACTGGAACACCGTCAAACCTCACTGGCTGCTGGTGCAGCAGGCGACCAGCGCGGGGCCTCCGGATGACGGGGTGCTGAAGGAGTTGCTGGCGAGGCGCGCCGGCGGAACCCTTCCTATCGAACAGTTCCGAACCCTCGTGTTGCACGGCCTCGCGCGCCAGGGCGATCCGAGCATGCAATGGGCACCGCTCTGGGGCGACCTGCTAATGGACGCCCATGCATCGGGCGAGCTCTCGCCCGAGCAACAACGGCAGTTCGTCCTCAACCAATGCCAACCAACGCTGCAGCTGCGTGGTCGCGTCGAGTCGGGGAAAAACCTGCCGTACCGGCTGCGGTATCTCCCGGGCCGCGGGGCCGCGAATGCCACCTATCGAATCGAAGTGAAGGGAATCGACGTTGTACTTACCGGGCCCGGAGGGGCTGTGGTCACGAAACGCGTCCCCGGCGGCGGCGGCCTGATCATCGGCGGTGCCGGCGCCGCGTCACTTGGCGGTCTCGTGCAGGTTGGCGACACGCCCCTGGCGCCCGGGACCTGGAAGGCCGCGGCGGTCACCCGTCTCAGCATCGGCAGCGAGCGCTACGAGCTCACCCACGAGCAGCTCGTCGAGGTCCTGCCACGGGGTCGGTCCTCGGTGACGATGGTGGACCGCCCCGAGCTGCGCGAGCAGTTCAGGATCCAATCGGCCACCCTGCGCGTCAGCGCGCCTTACAAGCTGTTTGACAAGGAGCAGCGCTCCCTTGATCTCACGGTGTTCTTCTCCAGCGTCCCAATGCCGGTCGCGTTCACCGCGTTCGCGGTCGAGCGGCAGCCCGATGGCACCGTCAAGGAGTGGCGGATCGCGAGCGTCACCGCGAGCCAGCCCATCGGGTACGGGGTAGGCGGTCTGATGCCCGCGGACTTCGGTGCCAAACGCGTTGACGTCGTTCTGCGGGCCGACCCCATGCACGCTGAATCGACGGTGGACATCGAGGAAGTCTGCAACGGGGAGCTCGTGGTGCCCGATGTTCCTGTCGAGCGCCGGTAAGCTCAGCCTCATGAGCTGGGTCTGGACCTGGGTGTGCATTGGGCTGCTGTGCGTCAACGCCGCCATGGGAGCGTGGATGCTGGCCCTCGGACTCCGTGGCCGGCGCGTTGGCGCGGCCATCACCTGCGCCCGATGCGGGTTCGAGCTCGGCGAGCGGTCCGGTGCGGGCTGCCCGACCTTGCCCGTGTTGCTCCATGGCGCGGCCGGCGCGAACGGCGCGGGTGGCTGGTCGCCCTCGGCGTGCTGCTCATGCTGCTCGCTCTCGGCCAGACCCTCCTGTACAACTCTGAACTGGTCCGCAGGTTCAAGCCCCAGTGGGTGACCCTGGAGTCGGTGCTGGTCCGGGACGCCCGCGCGGACAGCCGCTCCGCGATGGACCCGCCGACTTGAGATGGGCCAGGTCAGTGACGACCACCTGCGCGGCCTGGTGGAGGAAGGTCTGACGCGGCAGGGCGAGCCGCATGGCGCTCGGTGGGCGCCGTGGTGGGGCGAGCTGGTCGAGACCGCATGGGCGCAGGGGCGGGTGGAGCGCGATCAATGGGAGCGGTACTGCCGGCAGGCCTTCCCGGCGAAGCTGGCGCTGTTCCCGCAGGGTGCCGAGCCGAGCGTGGTCGGGTGCGTGGTGGGTCCGACGCGGACGGGCGGGACGGAGGCCGCGCCGTACCTGGCGCTGGTGGTCGTGGAGTACCAGCTTAAAGACGAGCCTCCGGTCACGCCGGCTGAGCAGAGGGCCTGGATTCGTGTGGGGCCGAGCTCGCAGATGGGGGTGCTGCTGCTGGAGCTGCCGCGGGTAGTGACGGGGGCGTCAGCCCGGGTGCGGTTGGAGGCGCTCGGGCCGGGCGAGAAGGTGATTACAAGTTGGGAGCAGGCGGGGGCGTGCGCGGTGATGCCGTGAGGTGTGGTCGGGCGGAGGGGCGGCACGTTGAGGAGGGACTCGATCGCTGGCGCGATCGGCTCTCCCCTGACGAGCGCGCACGCGGGGCCAAAAACGAACAACACCCATCGTTGGATGGGTGTTGCCGCCGGAAGACTCCGGTTAGAAGAGAAACAGTTGGGTACCGCTTATGCGATCGTTGCCGATCGCGTATCCACGTTGCCGTGGACGAGGGTGCGTTGACATACCAGTGGAAGGTCGCCCTTCCGGTCCGGGGGGTTGTTCAATCTTTCGAATGATCCCGGACGCTGCTGGTCTAAGGAAATCCCTTAGAAAGGAGGTGATCCAGCCGCAGGTTCTCCTACGGCTACCTTGTTACGACTTCGTCCCAGTCACCTGTCTTGCCGTGGGCACCACTGAAATATGGCGACTTCGGGCACTCCAGGCTCCCATGACGTGACGGGCGGTGTGTACAAGGCTCAGGAACACATTCACCGGAGCGTAGCTGATCTCCGATTACTAGCGATTCCGACTTCATGCAGGCGAGTTGCAGCCTGCAATCCGAACTGGG
>Ga0196963_10000955_pt1 | contig 21761 bp, 23 predicted proteins | sample S1_5metaG_FD_148600 | JGI IMG/M metagenome (GOLD analysis project Ga0196963, IMG submission 148600) | Soil microbial communities from Anza Borrego desert, Southern California, United States - S1_5 | ecosystem: Environmental > Terrestrial > Soil > Desert | place: USA: California | collected... | reverse complement strand
CTAGTGCAAGTGCAACTTCTCGCAGAAGATCGGCTGACTTGCGGAGATACGAAACGACTTCTTCGGGAGAATACTGGTATGCCATACCTATACGATACGCTAGCGTTACAAAACATGCAAGGAAACAAGGTCAAGTCAATTAGAAATGCATAGTGGTGAATTCACCAAAGAGCCGACCAATCATCAGATTTGACAAAGAGTGAGTGAGCCCGGCGGCCCACAAAGGAGTTCAAGTTATGAACGAACTATTAGCAAACGCATTTAGAATCACTCTCACTCGCAGAGCAGAAAAGGACGCAGAGAAGTTCAGGATGTTCTTCGAAGAGGTGGGAAGGAAACAGGCAGAGTTAGTCGGTGAAGTGTTAGGCGGAAATCCCAACGCTATCCGCACGATCACCTTGTTCTCGACTGAGGCAATGAACCTCGTCACGACCTACATAAACCGAGCTGCGCAAGTAGGCAGAAACCCCTGGAAGTACATCTTCTCAGACCCGTTCAAAGGCGAAAGAGAGTTGGTAAGGCAGTTCGCCCGAAGGTGGGATATGAGCCAGGCGTTCAGGGATCAGTTGGGGTAACCCCATACACTCAAGTAAGCCCATGCAGTGCGGAGCTAAGAAGAGAAACGGCGAACCCTGTCCGAATCCCCCAATGGAGAACGGAAGGTGCCGTATGCACGGAGGCGCAAGTACAGGCGCTCCAATCAAGACGGGTCGCTATTCGAAGTTTCTCCCTACGCGTCTTGCGGCAAAGTATGAGGAAGCTGCTGCAGACGCAGAGTTGATCTCGCTCAAAGACGAAGCCGCCGTTCTGCAGACGTTCATCGCAGAAGCACTTGAAGGTATCGATCTTGAGCATTGCGAGGCGATGTGGGACACGCTGAAGAGGCTCGTTGAGAAGCATCAATCGCTCGGGCCGACAGAGCTGCCGTCGTGGGCAAGTGAGGTTTGCGGTTGTATCCGAGACGGTGTTGAGGAATGGCAACAGGTCCACAGGGTTCTCGGATACATCGAAGCAAAGCGCAAGGTGGCCGAATCTGAGAACAAGCGACTGAAGGATCTTGAACAGAACCTCAATGCAAAGCAGGCTAACGTCCTCGTCGCGGCTCTCACATCGGCGGTTTTAGAGGAAGTACATGATAGCGCCGTTCGCGCCCGAATCCAAACCAAGTTTATTCAGCTTGTGCATCGAGCAGGTAGCACAGGGTCTAACGGCTGAAGCGAGTGAGCGTTACGACGCCGAGTTAATGCCTGTCTGGTTCCACAGGGGCCAACAGGCGGCGTGGGAGAAGACGGAAGACGTTGTTCTCCTTCTGTGTGGGACTCAGTCAGGAAAGACGGTCTTCGGCCCGTGGTGGCTATTAAGGGAGATTCAACGCAAAGGGCCTGGTGAGTACGGGGTCATCTCTCCGAACTACACGCTGCTTTTCAGGAAGGCTTTTCCCGAAGTAATCAAGGTCTTCAAGCAGTTCGGGAAACCGATCATGTCTCCGGTGCCGAGATTCGAGTTCTCGCAAGAGGGCTTGATGAGGTTGTTCGGTAGAAGCGACGAACCTTGCACGATCTACTTCGGTTATGCGGAAAACTCGGATTCTTTGGAGTCGATGACTCTCAAAGCGGTGTGGTCTGACGAATGCGGCCAATCTGCTTTTAAGCAGACATCCTATGAGGCGTTAAACAGGCGTCTCGCTGTTATGAAGGGCCGGCATCTGATGACCACGACTCCTTATGAGTTCGGGTGGTTGAAGAACGACGTATACGACGTCTGGAAGGCGGCGAAGGATAAGGACGAAGAGACTTACATCGCCGTAGTCAACTTCTCGTCTACGATGAACCCGACGTTCTCTCAGGAACGCTATGACCGAGCAAAAGCTACGATGCCTGGTTGGCGGTTCTTGATGATGTACGACGGGCTGTTTACTAAGCCTGCGGGTGTCATCTACGAGCACTTCGACAACGATAACAAGATCCCGCGTCGGGTGGCGTTCCACGGCTCGGATGCTCCGCCTAAGTCTTGGCCGATATTGACAGGAACGGACTTCGGCAACGTGAACATGGCAACGGTGGCGATAGCTGAAGAGCTTGAGCAGATCGGCGAAAACATATACGGCGAACCGACTGGTCGCTACATTATTTTTGGCTGCAAGGTCCCTGACAAGGCGGACGCTGTTGAGCAGGACGAAGAAGATGAAGAGGGTCCGAAGGGACCAGTGAGGGCTCACCTGGTCCGAGTTAAGAAGATGCTCCAGTTCAGGAGGCCGGCAAAATCCTTCGGAGGCTCACATCAGGAGGAGGGTTGGCGTGAGACGTGCCGCTTGCTGGGGTGGCAGGTTATGGAGCCAGATACCAACGACGTCGAGGTTCAGATAGGGCGGGTGAACACCGGATTCGCGGACAACAAGCTCCTCATTTGTGAGGACATGGCGAAGATGATTCGCGATTTAGAGAACTACTCCAACGAGATCGACGAAGAGGGAAACCCGATCAGAGGCAAGATCAAGGACAAGGCGAAGTATCACCGTCTTGACGCACTCAGATACATCGCCTCGCAGCTTTTCAAAGAACGACGGAAGATAACCGAGACCAACGTGTACTCGGTAGGAGGGAAACGATGAAGGTAACTAAGAGTTGGGCTGATCACGCAATGGAGTCGCATTGGGCGCGATTCTTCAAGCCTGTGTATGTGGACGAGGGGTTCCGCGAGAGGAAGCGTCCAGTCGTTGTCGGGTTAGAACGCAAAGAGAAGGCTGATAGGATGGGCGAGCGTTCGTCATATTGGATTCTGCCGCACTCCACAGACATTCGACACTTAAGCCATGTAGCATTACATAAGCAGGCTGGCAAGATACGCTATGCGTTCTGGTGGTCGTTCTTCATGCTTCGCCATGCGGTGAGGCTTGCTCGTTTTCACGTCGGCGGAGAGCGTGGACCGTCCTAACACAATCCAGCTACCCGTCAAGTCCTATCCGAAACCAAACCTCACAAACGACATCTCTATGGCCCGTAACTGCGCGGCTGTAGAGATGTTTCCTTTTGCGGAGACGGTAGGAACGATCCTCCTGCCGGATAGGGTGTCGGGACGTTTGAGACCGGATGCGGGTTGGGTTCTCGCAGTCGGCGAGGGAATCGACCTAGAGATCGGGGACGTGGTTCTGGTCATGCCCTACAAAGGAGATCGGTACCAGCCGTTCTACGCAGGCTATGAAACTGAGGGAGAGGTGAGGCTTTACGGCATCTCATCTCCAAACGAGTTCACGCACGTTAAAGAGGGTGCTTTTCAAGGCATCAGAGGGAAGCTAGTGGAAGGAACGATTCAGGCAGTAGGGCCGTGGGTTCTCATTCGCAGGGACCCGGTAGAGACCGAGGTGTTAGGCTTCGACCTCCCGGACGACGACCAGTTCAGAAGCGGAAAGGCTACGGTTGTATCGAGCAAGACCGAATGGGAAGAGGGGGCGAGGGTCATGTATCGCGGCAACGCGATTGTGACTGACTTTGACTTCCTCGACCGGCCCGAGTACAAGGACTTCGTAGGCGGACATCACCCTTCGGACTTCGTTTTCATCCACAAGGACGATGTGTTCTGCGAAGTGCACGATGAGGAGGCGGCGTGATCTACGAAACGCAAGCGGACTTAGACGCGGCCTTAGCTTACTGGCAGAAGGTTCTCAGGCTTCAGGACTGGACAATCAAAGCCAGGATCGTTACTCGAAAAGAGATGCCGGACTATTGGTTCGGTTGGTCCCAAGTTCAGAACAACCTGAAAACGTGCTTCATCCGGCTAATCCATCCCGAGCATAGGGACCACGAGGACTTAGCGCCTGAGAATGAGTTAGATCACGAACAATCGCTGGTACACGAACTTCTTCACGCCCACTTTCACAACACTAGGCCCGAGGACGGTAAGTCATTGGCCTACGAGTTATGGGAGCAGACCATAGATACGCTCGCCACAGCTTTTGTCAACTTAAAACGCTCCGGCTTGCAACCAACGACTTAGCCACGAGCTAAGAGACGCATATCCTCATTAGGCTCCGGCTAGTAACCGGGGCCATTTCTTTATGAACAACCTAAACCCCGACGTTCTGAAGCGGCTCGCTTGCAGGCTCTGCGACCTCGTAGAGATCGGCAAGAACGAGAAGGCGGACTTCGAGCCGCGCTGGCGGCAGAACAAGGCCAACTATGACAACGTCCCGATCCAGTGCGTCTCAACGTTCATTCCTGACGCCGAGGATCACGCTTTTCCCTTGGTTCAGCCGAGGATCGACGCGCTAAGAGACAACATTGTCGGCACGGTTTGCTCTCAATCTCCTTTCCTTCTGGCAAAGCTCAGAGGATCGAGCCAAAGACAGGAAGATTTAGAAGAGTGCTTGCAGTTCTTCTTTGACCTCGGAAGGTTGGAAGACGCGTTAAAAGAAGCCTCTCCGATCATCGGCTACACGAACACGGCGATTATCCGCGTGAACTTCGTGGCCTCAGTGCAAGATTTCATTCCTGACCAGGTAGAGGCGCTTCAAAGGCAAAGATACGGAGCATTTTCGTTCACTGGGCTTACCTTCGATGTCATCCACCCTGACGACTTTGTCTGTGTCGGGTCAAACGTGTTCGGTATCAACAACGCTCAACTGGTCGGACACAGGTTCTGGCAGCAACGGAGCCAACTCAGCGAGAAGGTTCTAGCCAAGAAGTATTACGAGCACGACGAGCTCATATCTTCTGACGGCCCCGACGCGGACAGGCACGATAGAGACGTAATCAACCAGTCTTCCTCCTATCAGGGTGACGACAAGATCGAGTGCTGGGAGGTCATCTTTCGGTGCAGACCTTCAGAGTTGAAAGAGCCTGATAAGTACAACCCAAAAGCCAAAGATTTCGAGCGGTACTACAAGGCAACCATCGCGGTCGATTCGAAGGTCATCCTCTGCATTGAGGAATACGAGGGAACAAGGCCGTGGTATGTGGCTTTAAGATGGAAGCCCAAGGACCACGACTCGTTCTTTTCGGGAAGAAGCGTTTGCCAAGACCTACAAGCCCTGCACGCTCAGTATCAGTTCCTTAACAACATCCTGATCTACGGGTCGATGTTCGCCGCCTTTGAACCATTGGTGGGAACGGGCGGTTTTGAGAAGAACCAGAAGTACGGCCCTGGGCAGTTGATCGCCATGACGGGCGGTGAGCTGCAAAAGCCCGGCCAGAAGTTCGATCCTGGCGTCTTGCCTCCGATGCTCACGAAGATCGAGGAGATTGCGGACTCGGTAACCGGATTAAACCAAGCGGGTATGGGCCAGGAGTATTCCAAGTCCTCGATCACGGCCACGGAAGTAGGACAACTCGCAGCCGGCCAGTCTCAAAGAATCGCAGGGTTCATCGGCGCTATGGGGGCAGGGTTGATCGACCTCGCCGACCTTTGCCAAGAGCTGTTGTATCTGAACTACGACTTCTGGTCCCAGCAGTATCAGGATTCTTTGAAGGTTCCACCTCGGGAGGACCTTCTTCAGCCGATCCACTGGGATATCAATGGGAAGAATCCACAATCGACGCCTCAGCAGACCTTCCTGAAGATGCAATCCCTGCTTCAGCTTTCTCAAATGGAGCAGCAGGCGGGCGTTGAGAGTGTTCTAGCAAGTGTTGCCCCGGTGGTTAGCCAAACGCTCATGAGTCTTGGCTTGGACGATCCCGCGCTGATTGAGGAAGTCGCTAATCATATCGCTTCACAACTCGCGGCAGCTCCCGGCGCTCCGATGCTCGACCACAAGGAGATCATCCGGACATTGGTCAACAGCCTCCAGCTTTCCAACGCCGACAAGATTCTCATTCAGGAGGGAGACGATGACTCTGCAATGGGGGGAACTCCAGCGGGACCCATGCTACCAGGCCCTACTTCGCCACTGGGCCGACAGGGCGGAAACGCTAACCAAATCCCTAACAACGTGGGACCCGAACAAGCACCCTACTGAGATAGCTAGGGCGCAATCCGAACTTTCATTTCTACGACGATTACTCGACGGCTCGGAAATCGAGGCCGTACAGGAGAAACTGCATGCTAATAAACACTAATCTGTATCGCTCTATGGAGGGCGAACCGGGCGGCGCTCCGCCTACGGACGAAGGGTTCCCTTTCCAGATCGCGGAAGACGATCCACCAGAAGAGGAGCTAAAACCCGAGCCAACACCCGCTCCTTCTTTGGAGATCGACTACGACAAGCTCGGGCAGTCGATGCTCAAAGCGCTTCAAGGTGCGGCTCAGCCTGCTCAGCCGCAGGAAGAGGACGAGGACCTTTCCGAGTTCTACAACGACCCTAAGACTTTTGCCCAGAAGATCGCCGAACAGACCGAGAAGCGGATCATGGGCCAGATCGCTCCGATGCTCCAGCAGAACACCGCTTGGATGCAGCAGCAACTCTTAAGAAGCGACATGCCGCAAGAGGCGCAGGCTCACCTTGACGAACTGCTTCAAGAATACGGCCCAGCAATCGGACGCACCCTGCCGCCGCAGGATTTAGCGCTTCTCAAAGACGCAGCATTGGGCCGCGCGGCTCGTTCGGGTTCCTACAGAGTTGAGCCGCAAAGAGGCGAGCCGGTAGGCGGTGGAAGTGGTGAGGTGCGGCTTGCCACTGGGGTCACGCCAGATGATATCCGGGGCCTTGAAGGAATGCTAGGGCGCAAGTTAAGCCGCCAAGAGCTTAAGGAGAGAGGTTATATCCGATGAGTGAGATTGAACTGAAAACCGAAGAGCAGTTGGAAGGGAAGACGCTCGTCGCCAAGTCTCAGTCGGACGCCAGGCTGAAGGACAAGAAAGCCAAACCCATGCGCAGGACGTATCAAGCGGGCATAGACGATCCCTTCTTCGGCGTGAAACAAGAGGAAGGCAGGCACTACTGCCGCGTCGATGAGCACCCGCCAAGCTGGGGACTCGGCTCCCAAGTCCAGAAGTTCCTCTCAAAGGGTTACCGTGTGGATCACAGAGTCGAAGGCACGGACATCTACATCATGTCCATTGAACAAGAAAAGTTTGATGCTCGGAAAAAGGCTGCAATCGACCTGGCAGCCGCCCGGAGAGGGGGAATCCGTAATGCTGCCGGTTCACAGGTGGGAGGCGAAGGCGATCTTCACTTCCATTCTCAGCACCGCGCACTCACCGAGATGGAGCTTCTAGGCCGCTACAACGGCTAGAAACATGCCCCGTAGGGGGCGAACTCAACAGGAGGAAAATCAATGCCCTCAGCTCTTAATGTGGGTAAGCCCTCGGCTACGCGTGGCAAATGGACTACCAAATACTACGGCGTAACGGCGGCGCAAACATTCGTCGTCGGAGACTGGGTTTACCTAGACTCCAGCGGCACTCTCGCAATCTGTGCGACAGCCAGTAACGACGTCGGCAACATCAAAATCCTCGGACGCGCTCTAGCAAATGCGTCCGATATTCTTGCATTGCCTTCGGGTGTGGCTGTATGCCCCGTTTCTATCCCTTCGGATGATGGTGAATTCATCATTCAGCTCTACCACTCAACCGCTGCTTCTGCGGTGATGGCGGAGACCGCGATGGACGTCCCAACCGTTCTGCCATTGAGGAATCAAGGCGGGTTGTGGGTAGCCAACGTGGAGACTGATGGAACGAACGACCGAGTTGTTATTGTCGAACGGCATCCCAAGTATCCGCACTCCGAGCAGTACGGATGGTTCTGGGGTCGCATTTCGCCTGCTGACCTGCTGTGGGAGTCTGGGACCTAAAGGAGTTAAGGCATGTCACAACCCAACGTTAGATACACAACCATGCCCCTCCACCACCGGGGCCTTCTCGACGTTTACAATCTCTACACCGAGCGCCAGCCTAACCACTGGAAGAACATCATCGGCAAGGAGATTTCCACCGATGAACTCTATGAAGAGATCGCGACCTTATCAGGTCTCTCGCCAGCGTCCACCATCCGTGAGGCTGGAGGAATCCCGTTCGATCAGATCACCGTACCGTTCACGAAGAAGTTCTACCTGGACATCTACGCGATCGGCGTGGAGTTCTCGAAGCAGGTCCAGCGCAACGATGTCTACAACAAGCTAAAGGCTCCGTCGAAAATGATGGCAAAGTCGCACTACATTGCTTTAGAGCAGGGTGTGGCCGACATCATCAACAACGCGACTAACTCTAGCTACACGGGCATCGACGGCAAGGTACTTGCGGCTACGGATCACCCAACGGCTTCTTCGTCTTGGTCGAACCTTTCGACGGCGGCGGCTCTGTCAATCGGCTCTCTGGAGCAGATGATTACGGACATGGGTAACCAGCTCGCATACCGGGACTATCCCGAAGTGCATCCTGGCCCTTGGAACCTGATTGTTCCTACCGAGCTAGCGATCACGGCCAAGAGACTTCTCATGTCGATGGGCCAGCCTGGTACGGCGAACAACGACAAGAACGTCGCTCGGGACCAGATCAACTACGTCTCAGGAAACCCGTTCCTTACGGATACCAACGGCTATTGTCTTTTGCCGGCAAACGACGAAGATAATCCGATCCGAATGATGAACGGCATGCCGATGACTCCTGAAGAGGACTTTGACATCAGAACTTATACGCATCTCTTCGCAACCGTCGTAGAGCGCACATTCTGGTGGAAATACCCTCTGGGGACCCAGTTCAACGCGGGGGCTTAAAATGGGATCGACAAACCTCGGCACCATCCTTCAGAACGGCTCTCCGGTCATCTCGACGTTTCCTCAAATGATGAACGCGAGGTGGTACTACGTCGATCCTGAGAACGGGGCCAATGGAAACTCCGGCGATGCGGATAACCCATTAGCTACGATTGCCGCAGCCTACGACAAGTGCGTATCGGGCAGAGGTGATGTGGTCGCTCTTCGGGGCGGCCCCACCTCTGGCGGCACGACGGGTCATTCTGCTCGGTTGAGCGAAACCCTCACCTGGTCTAAGCACAACACGCACTTGATCGGGCTTGGCGCTCCTACGAAGGTAGGGCAAAGGGCAAGGATCACGGGCGAGTCAACTGGAGCGACGTTTACTCCACTGATCAAGGTAACGGGATCTGGATGCATTTTCGCCAACTTCGCCATCTTCCACGACTACGGTGTAGACCCTGTTTGCATCGAGGTCGAGGGGGATCGGAACTACTTCGAAAACGTGAACATTCAGGGCATGGGCGTGGCAGCGGGCGGAGACGACGCCGCTGCTTGCTCGCTCCTTCTGGATGGTGCGGAAGAGTGTACGTTCCGTGGCTGCGTCATCGGCCTCGATACTATCGAGCGTTCAACGACGAATGCGGAGATCGAGTTTGTCGGCGGGTCCAAGAGGATCATCTTCGAGGACTGCGAGATCATCTCGTTTGCCGACAACGCTGGACATCTGTTCGTGAAGATCGACGGATCGGCAGACATCGACAGGTACATCATCTTCCGAAACTGCACGTTCATCAATGCCGTGGAATCCACCGCAACGACCATGACTCAGGCAATGGACGTTCACAACTCCTGTGGCGGAATGGTCCTGCTTCATAACTGCGTGATGGTGGGAGCTACAGACTGGGCCGCTGCGGATAACGGAAACGTGTTCATCTCGAACGCAGCGGCTACGGCTGGCACCTCTGGCCTGGCGGTGGCGGTGACGAGATGACGTTCGAGGCTAAGAAAACCGAGAACGGAGCATTCCGCGTCACGGTTGACCAAAGGCTTACCACGGGAGCCCCGAAAGGGGTTCTCTCCGGCAAGCGCGACAAGGATTGGTTCGAGACGTTCATCGTCAGGCCAATCGAGAAGGAGTTCGGCCCTCTATCGGAAGAGGACCGCGAGGCGCTTTACGCGCTCAAACCTTGATGACCAGGGCCGGGAGTATCCCTCACTCCTTGGCCCTTTATTGCTATGCCCTCACAAGGACCCCGAACTTACGCTACCGCCACCGAAGACCCCAACATCAACGACTGGCTAGACCAGGGCGCGGGGATTTCGGAGAACGGGGCGGGTATCCGAATCACCAGCACGTCAACGCTGACGACGTTAACGTTGCACAACTTCGGCTTTACGATTCCTGGGACCGCGACAATTGACGGGGTAGAGATCACTGATTTGGTGGTGAAGTCAACAGGCACAGGGCCTTTCGCGGCAGAAACCGCAGGAATAAGATTTCGATTTACATTCGATGGCGGCTCGACTGTTACCGGAGACACTTACGACCGAGACTTCAGCTCGATAGCGAACTCCGGGTTTAGAGAGTTAGGGCCTATTGGCGGACCTAGTTCTTTGCACAGCGCGGTATTCACTCCAGCGGGGGTAAACGGCTCTGGTTTCGGCGTGAAGATGGCTTTGATTACCGCCTCAGAACTCACGCTCATCGAGATCGACTATTTCACTTTAACCATTTACTACTCAGATGCAGGAGGAGGAGTGATCCCTTCGACTTTGTGCTCTGAAAACATGCACTACATCGCCCAGGGCATTCGCTGTGCGGACGCAATCACAAAGAGGACTTAATGGCGACTACGGATTCTACATGGGTACCCGTCAAGGGGCAGGCGTTTAGATTTCGCGCCGTTATTCGCTCCACGTCAACAGGGAACCCGATCACAGGTGGGCTAACGTCACTAACTGGTCAGATTTCTAAAGACGACGCTGCGTTTTCGTCAACCGGAGTGACTGTTACCGAGATAGGCACGAGTGGCTACGTCTACGTTGACCTGACGGCCTCTGCTATGGATTGCAACGGCGCTGTTGTCCGGGTTACTGCCGGAAACGCGAACGCTTTAGAGCTGGCGGTCGAGATAAAGCCTGCGGTGCTTACCGAGCTTACCGAGCATTGGTTCACCCAATCTGTTAAGAGGCTTGAGCAGGGCGTGATTCAAGGTGTTGGATATCTGTTGAACAAAACCAAGAGAAACAAAACGACTGGCACGGTCACCTACTTCCAAGTTGACGAGACTACCGAGGTCGGAACTATGTCAGTTACCGACGACGGGACCGACATCATCAAAGGGGAGTTATGATATGCCTGCGGTCGAGCAAGCGTTTATTCCTCTCCCTGACGAGGAAACACAAGGCGGTGCGTCTATGCGCCTCCTTACCATTCACTTCGGTCAAGAAGCCGGAATCAGTTTCCCTCCGCCCTCGCAAATCGTCGGAAACACTCTCTTCCGTTGGGACCCCCCGCTGAGTCTGGATGACGCAAGAGGCGGCATCATCGGCGGACGGTCGGCGATGTGGCATCCAAAGAGGACCAGGACGAGTTCAATTTTCGGCGACGAAGGGAGAGATTTCGCAGGCAGAACCAGGCACCCGGAAGAGTTGGGGGACATTGACGAATGGCAACCGTAGAGCAAGCTTTCACCAGGGTTAAGCGAATCTTCCCGGAGGCGGACCAGACGTCGATTCTGGATTACCTCAACGAGGTTCACAACGAGCTTGTCACGACCCTGCCGATTGTAGTCGATACCGAAGACTTAACCCTTGTCGTCTCTCAGCAGGAATACACCTTGGATGCAGACATCGTCAGGGTGTGGTCTGCCTACCTGCATAAATCCACCACCGATATTCGTCCACTAACGGCCAAAGACGTGTCGGAGATGAACATCAGAGAGCCTTTGTGGAGGCGGAAGAACGCATCCGATCCAACGGGCTTCTACGTTTGGAGGAATACGACAGAGCAGGTAGTCGGGCTGGATCCCAAGCCGATCTCGGCCACTTCGGGCACCTATCCTTTCGTCAGGCTGCACGTCACAAGGACTGCGACTCTGACAAGATCATCCGATCTTCCGAAGGCGATCATGAGCACCGATGTTTACGTGTTCGGAGCATGCGCGAGATATGCAAACGAGCCGAACTCGATGATGTTCTACCGAATGCGCTACGAACAACTTCTTGAAGCTGAGATCGCCAAGTTCCACGGAATCAACGTGCAATCCAAGCCGTCGATCATCCCCGGATTCATTCCTAGAGGCGGTATCGCATGAGCTTTGCCGTAGACACGATCATCGACAATGCCCAAAGGGTTTACCCGGACTTGACGGACGCCATTGGACTGATCTTCTTGAATCAAGTCCGCAGAGACCTTCACCGCAGGTTCAAGCTTAGGCAGGCTTCGCAGGACATCAACTTAACCAGCGGGACACAGGAATATGCTTACTCCGCCGACTTTATGAACGTCGAGACGGTCCACTATGTGACCGCGTCTGGAGTGTCGGTAAATCTTGAGCCTGTCGAGTACTCGTACCTGAACAAGTTCGAAAGAGATTGGAGAGACACTGCGGCGGGAACGCCGACCAGGTTCTATCTCTTAGTCGGAGATACGACTAGTGGGCCGATGATCGGGCTGGACCCCAAGCCAAACACGACTACATCTGGCGGCTTTCCAATCATCACTGTCAGAGGGACAAAGACTGTCGATATGGCGGCGGGAGAGACGATCTACGATGACATTCCCAACTCCCTTGTCTACGAGTATGGAATCTGCTTCCACTTCGCAAGGACGGAAAGGATCGAAGACGCGGAGTATTACAGGTTCTTATACGAGAACGCGTTAGTCGAGACAGCCGACTACCTGTTCGGCAAGAACCATCACGGGCTAGAGGAGCACCTTGAAGAAACCGCCAAGACTGGTCCGCTCTAGGGAGGCGGCAAAGCGCCGTAAGGTGCTTAGGGAGTTGCGTCCGAACAAGAGCTACATTCCCTTGTTCGACCCCACCTCCGTCCCCATCCGTGGGATGAACTCCGCCGTAGCGCCTTCCGCTTTAGGTCCTGGAGAGTGGTCTTTACTTCAGAACATTAGACAGTCTTCTAGATTGATTCAAGTTAGAGGAGGGACGGCAGAGCTAGGGACGATCTTAGCCAATGGGACGTTTAGAGGATTCTGGCAAGGAACGATAGACGGGACTGAAGTTATTCTCTGCGGAGTGAAATCAGGTTCGGATACACGCGTGTACGTGTCTACGGACGGTTCCTCTTGGGCCACAGAGATCACCGCTGCGAGCGGCAAATATGGCGCTACGAGGTTTACGGATAATTCTAAACTGCTCACCTTCGAAAAGGTTAGGCTAACGTTCAAGACGAACGCCGAAATGGTCGTCATCCAGAACGGCACCGATGCTCCCAGGCTTTATGATAGGGGAGCGGGGACGGTAGCGAAGATTGAGGCGGTGGAGGCAGTTCTCGGGGTGTTGAACGCAGCGGTTAAGGTCAGTTTCCCGACTTACTTAACTGTCAAAGATTACAATCAGACGGACGGCGCGTTTGTAAATGATGACGGCGCAAAGATGGCCCTTGCGAACTCGGGAACGAGTACGACAGACAACCGACTATCCTGGACCATTGACACCACTGTAACGAGTGGAACGAAGAGCCTGGCGGTCTTCGATACTTCTGTCAACTTTGGGGCGTCGGGAGACGGGATTAAGCAGCTCATCCTCGGCGTTGGAACGGCCTATCCTGAGCTTTGGGATAACGTCAAAGTGGAGATCGGAACTACCGCGCCCGCTTATCACGTTCTCTATGATCCTACCGACACGACGTACCCAAGACCGGCGATAGTAAACGTCACATCGCAGGGCAGTAAGCCATACGATCTTGTGGTATTTGACGTTCGAGGCCCGAAGGGCGCGGCGCTCACGATTTCTAACGCGAACCGGCTGAGGCTAACCTGGGTTGGTAACGCTGCTCCATCAGTAGATCAAACCGCCGAGATATTCTTGATTGCCGAGAGCGGCTACATCCAAGGCCAAACCCAGTTCGGCATCGCTTACCATAACCCAGGATCGAGAACTTCTTCGCCTGGAATGGTCTTAAGCAACGATCATCCGGTTAGGATTCGGGACCTCGGCGGATCGGAGTTGATGGGCGTTAGCCTTCCGCACGACGAGCGGATCTATTACAAGTTCGAGGTCCCTTATCAGAACACCTCAGAGGCGGCAAGAGACGCGGGAGTTTCGATCCTTGATGTCTACAGGCGAGATCCTGGGAGTGAGTATTTCTACTTCCTCAGTACGGTAACTCTTGCCTCGTACGCAGGCTCTTGGGCTTTCTCGTCCGGCACGGCAGGAGCCTTGCTCTATTACACGGCATCCTCCTCGGTCGTGACATCTAGCGCAACCCTGCCGTCAGCCTTTAATACGTGTGTTCCCACCGGTAGAGGAATGGGAGCAGCTAATGGGAGGTTCTTCGTCGGCTCGACGGGGAGGTTGTTCTTCTCCGATTACCGCCAACCCTTCCAGTTTCAGCCCTTTGCAAGACAAGAGAACGGAGAGTTCATCGAAGACCAAGGCGGAATGATTCCGCTCGAGACCGATACCGTTATGGCTATCGTGCCGATGGCTACTTCAGTGTTGGGTGTGGATATCGTTTATGTTTTGACTGAAAAGAGTCTTTATGCCACGAGCGGAGTCTTGACTTCTCAACTCCAACAACTCGGCTACATCGGCCCGCACGGGACGCTTGCTCCTCACTCGGTTCAGAAGTACAAGAACATCCTGTACTGGGTGGATAACGAGATGCAGGTTCTCCGGATGCGAGGAGGAGCGGTTGAGCCGATAGCAAGAGATAGGGTCGAAGACAATCTTAAAACGGTCCCCGGATCGAGGAAGGAGTTTCTGTACGGATGCTGTAGGGACGAGCGGTACCTGTTAGCCTTCACGCCTTCAGGCCAGACGCAGAACACAAAGATACTCGTCTACGACGATAGGTTAGATGCCTGGTCGATGGACGACCCGCCGAAGGATGCAGATGGATTAGTGAACTGGTTCGACGGCACGAACAAGGTGCACACTCTTCTTCTAGCCGGATTGGATAGCACGACGCTGAAGTGCTACAAATATGACGACTCGTCCACAACCCAAGACCTCGGCTCCGATATCGCCGTTCAGCTTAACTCGTACGAGATCCATGATTCTTTGTGGGACCACAAGTTCTTTATTCGAAGGATTGGGATTCACTGCGATGACTCGGCTTCAGGCTCTTTTACAAACACCAGAACCTACAAACCTTCAGGAGGCACTGGAGTTTCGACGTGTTCGGTTGATGTCTCATCTGGCACGGCGTGGAAGTGGGACGGTGACCAAGCTCAACCAGTAGGCAATGGCGTGTCGTGTCAAATCTCAATGGCGGCAAGCCTCAAGGCAAATACCCGTATCTACTCGATTATCGCGGAGCGCCAGGAGAGAGGACTTGGACGCACTACAGGCTAGGCGTTTGGCACCAAGATAAAAACGTGCATCCATGTCTTCATCTCGAAGTCTGCGTAGTGAAGCGTCCCGTTGAGCTCGGCTTCTGTCGCGTTCTTCCACGCTTCAAAGCCGCTTGATTTATAAAACTTGGGAGAGACCCTCACTTCTCGCATAGGTTCATTTTAGCATGAGTCAGGAACAAGAACTAGCCCAACTGAGAGCCATTGTCTCAGACCTCTCTGCTAAGGTTGCAAGGCTTCCGGTAGGGGGAAGAGGGCAAACAGCACAGAATGAGGCGCAGGGCGTGTTTACGGTGCCTTTCTACCAGGTGGTCAAGGCAGCAGGAAGCGGTCTAACTTTCACCGCCAATACAGATTGGGGGCCGCAGTTCGACTTAGCCTCGATCTCGAACAGAGTCGAATATTGGCTTCCCACTGCGGGAGGGGAAGTTGAGGGTAAGGACGGCATGTCCACGTATGCCCACAGATTCAAGATCGCCTGGGATTCGGACGTGCCTTATCAAGTTACGTGCCTTATGACCCGGCTGCCGGATAACAACGACCCTTCACCGGGAGGGGGCGATGGGACGGTTCAAGTCATCCTCAACGGGTCCATCGTGGAGCACTCGATAGCTTCCAGTTATTTCACCTTGAACGTGAAAGCAGGAAGGAACGCTTTGCAGATCGTCAGGCCCTACGATTTACCCGACTCGTTTCAGTTCTTAGCGAGATTGTTCGACGGGAAGATGTCTAGGTGGGTTGATCCTCGTGGATGACACCATCGTCTCCTAGTCGAAAACGCTTGCCACGCCTATTCTCGTATACGCCGAGTTCAACTTCCCATAGTCTCAGATCAATACTTTGAGAGCATAGCGGAGTGGACCACCGGAGCACGGGCCACAGCTTCCGCGCTTTGCTTAAATGCCAAGTGTCTGGCGGTAACAACGGATCAACCACAACTTCGATTCCTAATGCCTTAAGCCGTTCCGAGTTATCCACGCCTTCATTTTACAGGAGAACCCATGCTTAACCAAGCCTATAAAACACCAAAGAGTCAGATGTTCAGCTTTGAGCAGCCTGGAAACGTCTGGGAGCAGCCCGGCGCCCAAGGCCGCGAGTGGGACATGAGCCGTTTGTTGAACATGTTCCTCCCTGGGGCAAGGGATCAGGCGAACTTCGCAAACCAGCTTGAACCCTTCAGGCAGTCCTCAATCCTCAATACCATCAACACGCTTTCTCCAGGCAATAGGCAATCTCTTGTCGATCAGTACAGGCGGAAAGCAACGGCAAGAGCAAAGGATCAGGCAAGAAACTCGGCGCTTCTGGGGGCTTCGCGTGGATTTGGTTCGGGAGCTACCCAGGGCGCTGAGTTAGACGCCCTAAACCAAGCGGCCAGGGCTTCGAACGACTACGATGCCCAGCTCAACTCGCCAGAAGGTGTAATGCAGGCGCTAGCGGCGATTATGGCGGCTGTCGGGGAGGGGCAAAACTCTAACATGCTGAGTCAGGTCCTGAGTTTAGTCGGCCCTGCATCGATGACTGACCAGATGGCGCTCCAACGACCTCAAGGACAGAGCGGGCTCGGGGCGTTGCTTCAAGGCGTCGGCGGGATCGCAGGCATGTTCACAGGCGGCGGCAGGCAGCCGGAACAGCGAAAGCCTTTGATTGGGCCGGGGATCTTCAGATAATGGGCATTTCTCCTCTCCTTCAGCTCTTAGCGAGCAGGACCCAGCCGGGCGGAAACGCCATGACTCGGGGCCTCAATACGTTCTCGAACATCCTCGGAAACGATCAGTTCTTTAACAACATCCAGCGCAGCCAAGCGGGAGACGTATCGGCCCTCTTTTCTCGAGCGAACGAGATGGAGAACCAGGCTTATAACACAGAAGTTCCTAGAATGGGTTCTCCAGTTGGTAAGAACGACATCCTACCGATTATCCTGGCGGCGTTGGGAGCGAAGCTTATTGGAGCGAATGCGGGTGACATCGGACAAGGGCTTACTGCATTTGCCGGGACGCGTCAGGGAGTTGCGGAGCAGCGTTACAACGAATCGGTCAATCAGACGAAGATGAAGCAGTCGGGACTGCTGGCCGGCGCGAATCAACTCAGAGATCAGGGGGCGCTTCAAAGAGAGGATCTGAACACCGCCTACAACCGAAGGGCGGCGGACAAGAAGCTTGCTTACGACAAAAGGCAAGACGCTATCGCAATCGAACAGCGGAAGCGGCAGCTTGAACTTCAAGAAAAGGGGCAAGAGCAAAACGACGAGATCAAGCGCCTGAACGCCGAACTCAAGAGACTTGCGGACATCCAACTGAATCACGGGCGAATCCGCGACGATTGGCACCAGGAAATCAAGAACATCCAGAACCAGTACGGTTTTGTTTCGGATGGAGATCTTGCAAGGCTCACTAGGCTCCGTGATTCGCACGTGGCTAAGTCCGGCATCGATCCTGACCAGCTCCCTCTTCCACGTACCGAGAACACTCTTAAGGCTCAGAGGTACGAGCAACTTAAGAAAGAGTTCAGCGAGCGAATGGCCGAAACGAAGTGGATCAACCGTGAGAAGGTTGCGAACTGGAAGGCTCTTTTGGGCGTTGCCGATCAGAGACTGAAACAGGCATGGCAACTTGGGGCAGCGAACTACAACCTCGGTGTTTACCGGGCCGAACTAGCTAGGTACAACGGGATCGTCAGGGCTTCGAACTCCGAAGTTGATGGTGGCATTCAGCGGGTTTCTCAACGAATCGCGGGAATGACCGAGCAACTCAAGAGGATGCCTAACGATCCGAACGACTCGGAGAACCAGAAGGCAAGACAGAAGCTAGAGCTCGAAATCTCCAGCGCGAGGGCAGAGCGGGAGTACTTGAAAGGTCTAAAGGAAGAGGAGATTGCCGACGAAGGGCAGACGATGCCTCCTGCTTATCAGGGTGGTACGTTGGGCGTACAGCCTGGCGGATCAGCACCTCTTAGTCCTTTCGGACTTCAGCCAGAAACGCCGAATACCAGCGGATTGTCCGGCGCGATCGGCGGCGCTCCTGGCGGCGGAACCAGAGCTACGGGAAGCTCAAAGCCCAACAAGGGCAAAGTAGCTGCTGCGGGAGCGTTCGCCGGTGCAAAGGCTGGTGCATCAGGCAGCAACCCAAAGGAAAATGACCGCAAGGAAGCCCTTCAGCTTATCAAAGAAGCTCGCGCCGCTGGCCGCAATGACGTTGTTCAGAAGGTCAAGAAGCGTTTTCGGGATAAGTACAAGGAGGACATCGGCTAATGCCCGGCATGTTCGATGATCTCAAGAAGGAACTCAAGCCCAAGAAGGGCATGTTTGACGACCTGAAGGAGGACCTTAAGAGCGGCAAAGCGAGCCCGTTTGCCGGTGCTAAGGCGTCGGCGGGGGCAAAGCCAAGGGTAGGAGCATTTGCTGGAGCGAAAGCAAAGGCAGAAGGAGGGCAAGAAGGCAGGTTCGGAAAAGGGAAGGTGCTTCCAAACGTTGCCGATACCAGAAGGGTAGACCCTCAGAGAACAGGTGGTGGGGGTCAGGAAGACGCAGGGTTCATGCGCCCTAATAAGCTCACGGCTCAAGACTACATCAACATGAGCGAGGAGACGAAGCAGTGGTTGGACAAGAACCTTGACCCCGCTGTAAAGCTTCTGTTTGGGCACGACTTGAAAGGCAATCTCAGCCTGCCCGCAAAGCTCGCAAAAGGTGCGGTGACAGAACCCGTTGACGCTGTTTATGACGTCGGCGTTGCTTTGTCTAGGGACGCCACACCCGAGCAAAGGGCCAGAGCGGGCGCAAACGTCTTCCTGAAAACTGGTCTTCCGGGAGCAGGGCAGGTGGTCAAGGCTGCTGCAAAGCCCATCGCAAAAGCTGTCGGAACGACCATCGCCAGGAATACGGCCAAGGGCGCGCAAGAAGCAGCGGAAGCGGCGGAGGATGTCGGCGCTACCTTTAGGCCGCGAGATCCGGCAACCGTCACGGACAATATCGATGTTCAGTTCAGGCCAAAGGCATCGAAGGCAGTTCCGAAGCAGAAAGGCACGACGGTCTCCCACGAAGACACCGGCGAACTGCGCAAGGTACTCGGCATGGAAGATCGCGCTTCCTCGGTCCGCCCGGATTCGGAGGTGATGAAGAGGGCCAAGAATCATGACCCGTTCGCGGTCGTGTCGAAGGTCAACCGTGGGGAAGCCGCAACCGATGCCGAGCAAGTTGCCATGGGCGTTCGGCTCCAACAGCTTAGAAAAGGGCTCGATGAAGCCAAGCAACAGAACGATTTCCAAACATGGTCTGAGAGGTGGTCGGAAGCCGAAGAACTAGCGGATGCTTTAGACAAGGCCGGAAGCGAAGCCGGTCGAGCGATGCGTGCGCGACGCCTTTTGATTGACGAACACTTTGACGAGTTCGGTCTGAAGCGGATGATCGAGAAGGATCAAGGCAAACCCTTATCCGTAAAGCAAAACAAGCAGATTGAGCAACTAGTCCAGTCGAATAAAGACCTCGAATCCCAATTGGGACTCGCGCAGAAAGAGCTAGCGGAGATGCGAGCGGCTACGACCGTTAAAGAGGCTTCCAGGCGCGCCCCACGGTTTAATAAGGCGGACCTCGACGCCGAGCTCGATTCGATTCTTAAAGAGTTCAACCAGGCCACAAAGAAGGTCGGATCGCAGGCGAACGACATCACCCAGGTTATAGCTACTCTTGGAGCGGAAGGAACGAAGCTTGTTTACAAAGTGGCCGTGAACTACGCAAAAAGAGGAATCAATCAAATTGACGATCTTGTAGCCGCTGTTCAGACTCACTTCCCACAGCTCAATCGAGAGGACATTGTAGACGTCATCGCCAACGCAGGCGCAAAGCACGAACCTCGCACTCCTTCGGAGATCATGAAGCGGATTGGTGATCTTCGCAGGCAAGCGAAGAATCAATCTCCAACCCGGGCCGCAGAGCTTCAGAAGCAGATCGATGTCCTTGTTCAGCGGATGAAGGATAAGGACTTCACTGTTGATGTAAAGGACGTGAAACTGAAGTCGAAACAGGTCGAGATGCTGGAAGCACAGAGGGATATCACGAGAAAGAGGTTCCAGGCACTCAGGAAGGCAGCTCAGGATGATTCTTCACATGCATGGAAAGCAGCAAAGGGCGTAGCTGATGCTGTTCGGGGTGTTCAACTCGGCTTCGACCTTGGCGCAGTCTTCCGGCAAGGCTTGTTCGGGGTTTCTCACCCAACGAAGATGATTGAGGCACTGAAAGGTGGCTTTAAGTCCATGCGCTCGGACGTAGCTCTCCAGGCTATCGAGAACGGCATTAATAAGAAGCTCATCAACGGCAAACCCGCAATGGCTGTTCGGTCGAAGGCGCGACTGTACATGGCGGACTCTCTCAGTCACGGAGAAGAAGCGTTCATCAGCGGCATAATCAAGAAGATCCCCGGACTTGGAAAGGTGTACGAAGGAGCAGAGCGGTTCACGACTGGCTTTCTCAACACTTACAGGGCGGAGATGTTCGACTGGTTCGCGAAGAACGTTCCTGATGCATCGGAACAGGAGCTGAAAGACTGGGCGCGGTGGATCAACTCAACCTCAGGAAGATCGAATCTACAGGAGATCCCGAAGACTGCACAGATCATCTTCACGTCACCTCGCTTCGCGGCTTCTCGCTTTGAGGTTATCGGGCGTATCTTGCAGTCGGCGAATCCCCTTGGAAACCGGGCAAGTAAGCAAGTGTTCAAGGAGGCCGTGAAGACGGTCGGCGTCATCTACGGCGCGATGAAAATGGCCGAAGCTGCGGGTGCAGAGGTCAACTTCGACCCCGAATCGAGTGACTTCCTGAAGATCCGCACTGGGGAAACTGTTTACGATCCTACAGCGGGCATGAGCGGAACTCTGCGGATGCTTCTGAGATCGACTATCCCCGTGTTGCGGCAGAAGCCACCGGCTTTTCTTCAAGATCCGGCTTCGCAGGCTGGCAAGTACATTGTGCAGAGAGCTTCTCCGTTCGTATCGACAACCTTTAGCGAGGTTACTGGGGCGTCGTTAACGGGCTTTGAGGTGCCGGAAGATGAGCAGGGGTGGAACGCTCTCCTTCCACTTATTGTTGCGCAAGCCAAAAAGAACATTGAGAAAGACGGTTTGGCGAAGGGGGCGCTGAAATCCCTGCCCGAACTATTCGGCGTCGGGTCAAACACATACCCGAAATCGCCACCGAAATCAGTTACCAAGAACTAGGGCGCGAATCGTCACCCCAACGCAGAAGAAAAGGAAGGCAGCAAGCAGAATCTCCCATGCATGCTGAACCACCTTGCTCTTTATGAAGTCTCGGGCGCGCTTCACTTCTGCATTGTACAACAGCGAAGCTTCCTCTATACTGAACGCATGAGGTACGCATGTCTTGCGTTGTTGCTTGCTTTGGTTGGGTGTGGTGGAGGAGGAACGCGGAGCGTCGTCGCTCCAATCGGCACGTACGAGTTGCGTATGGTCGGCGGAGCAAACCCGCAGGCGTTGCAATACGGAAACGCCTACCTGTGCCAACTCTGGCGAACTGACGGCGTTCCGCAACGAGTGAGCGGGAAGATAATCGAAAGTTCGACGGTGGGTCCTGGCGATGCGGTGGTGACTGG
>Ga0196963_10000954_pt1 | contig 21763 bp, 21 predicted proteins | sample S1_5metaG_FD_148600 | JGI IMG/M metagenome (GOLD analysis project Ga0196963, IMG submission 148600) | Soil microbial communities from Anza Borrego desert, Southern California, United States - S1_5 | ecosystem: Environmental > Terrestrial > Soil > Desert | place: USA: California | collected... | reverse complement strand
AGCCCCCCCAGCCCCCCGTATCGGAAGCAGGGTCAGCCGACACCTTCCCCCCATTCTGGATTTTGAGCGCCGCCCCGCCGGCGCCGGCCTCGACGCCCGCGCCAGCGAGCGTGTCGAAGGATCATTCATCTCCATGAACGTCCGACAACGAACGTCTCAGGTTCGTTTCAGGGGCGAAATGTTTCCTTGTCCTCAGCGTTGTCGCGGTGACAGCGCGGCTGACTAGGAGTGATCCTGATGAAGACCCTGATGATTGCGGTCGCCGCCGCTGCGACCCTCGGCGCCACCGCCCTGACCGTCGCCCCGGCTGCCGCCCAACCCTACGGCGGCGGCTACGGCGATCGCGCTTCGATCGACGAACGCCAGCAACGGCTGCAATGGCGCATCGCCCGGGCCGAGCGCCGCGGCGACCTGAGCCGCCGCGAAGCCTTCGCCCTCCGGCAGCGCCTGTGGGACATCCACCGGATCGAAGCCCGCTATCGCTATGACGGCCGCCTCAGCCGCTGGGAGCGGGTCGACCTCGACCGGCGCCTCGACCAGCTGAGCGCCATGATCCGCTATGAGCGCCACGACGCCGACTACCGGCCCTACTAGGCCCCATCGTCTTCCTTGAGCGACTGGCCCCCGACGCCTCAGGCGTCGGGGGCTTCTTCCTTTTCGGGAAGCTCCAGGATGGCGGCCATGACCGAGCGCAACACCGGCCCCAGCTTTTCCGGGTCGATGTCGGGATTGCTCATCGAGCGCACGGCCATGCCCTCGAACATCATGCCGATCAGCTCGGAACGCAGGTCGGCTTCCTCATCGGACCAGTGCGGCCGGCGAATCGCCTCCCGGAACGGCGCCTTCATGGCCCGTTCCTCCGCATCGCGCCTGCGCAGCACGGCGGCGATCTTGGGATTGCGGGCCGCTTCCGCCAGCACCTCCAGCATCAGGGCCGCGCGTTCCGCATCCCAGAACCGCGCCACCGCGCCGGGGCAGCCGTCGATCAGGTGCCGGGTGATGTCTCCCGGCGCGTTGTAGAACTCGGCGAACTTCGCGCGCTTCTCGGCCATGTCCTGCTCGACGATGGCCTCGATGATCGCCTCCTTGTTCTCGAAGTAGCGATAGATCTGGCCCACGCTCAGATTCGCTTCCTTGGCGATCTCGGCCATGCTGGCCCCGTGGAAGCCCGAGCGGCGGAAGCAGGCGGCGGCCGCGTCGCGGATCTGCCGGCGGCGGTCCTCGACCGTGGGGCGGTGGGTGGGGGCGTCGATCATCAGCGCCTGTGTAGCTCCAAAAATCCTGGGGGCTCCTGCGACATTCTATCAAGGACCCGGTTGACTTGGCGTCAGTCCATATCTAGGTGTGGCTGAACTGAGAATGAACGTTCATTCTCACTTTTGTGTGTACAGTGCAAGGCCTCCCCCCATGCGTCAGAATCCTCTCCACGCCGCCCGCGCGCCTGGTTCAACCTTCCACGCCGGGGTGGTGGCCCTGGCGCTGGCCGCCGTCGCCCTGACCGCCTGCGGCGACGGCAAGGCCGCCGCGCAGAATCCGGGCGACCGGCCGGTCAGTGTCGGATTCCTGGTCGCCGCCGCGGAGCCGGTGGTGCTGACCCAGGAGCTGTCGGGCCGCACCAGCGCCATCCTGGTCGCCGAGGTCCGGCCGCAGGTCAGCGGGGTGGTCAAGGCCCGCTACTTCACCGAGGGTGGCCTGGTCCGCGCCGGTCAGACCCTCTACCAGATCGACCCGGCCACCTATCAGGCGGCCTATGACAGCGCCCGGGCCGGCCTCGCCCAGGCCGAGGCGGCCCGCGATTCGGCCCGGCTGAAGGCCGAACGCTTCGCCACGCTCGCCGAGAGCGGCGCGGTCAGCAAGCAGGACAACGATGACGCCCAGTCGGCCTTCCGCCAAGCGACCGCAAACGTCGCGGCGCAGAAAGCTGCAGTCGACGCCGCCCGCATCAACCTCAACTTCACCCGCGTTCCGGCGCCGATCAGCGGCCGCATCGGGAAGTCGACCGTCACCCCCGGCGCCCTGGTCACCGCCGCCCAGCCCGAGGCCCTGGCCACGGTCCAGAAGCTGGACATGGTCTACGTCGACCTGACCCAGTCCTCGAACGACCTGATGAAGCTGCGTCGGCAGTTCGCCAACGGCCAGCTCGACCAGGCGGCCACCGCCGAGGTCACCCTGATCCTCGAGGACGGCACGGAGTACCCGATCAAGGGCAGGCTGGCCTTCTCGGACGTCACCGTCGATCCCGGCACCGGCTCGGTCACGCTGAGGGCCGTGTTCCCCAACCCGGACGGCCAGCTGCTTCCGGGCATGTACGTCCGCGCCCGCCTGGCCTCCGGCGTCGCCGGCCAGGCCTTCCTGGTGCCCCAGACCGCGGTGACCCGCGACGCCAAGGGCGCCGCCAGCGTCCTGGTCGTCGGTCCCGACGGCAAGGCCCAGACCCGTCCCGTCACGGCCGACCAGACCAAGGGCGACCGCTGGGTCGTCACCGCCGGCCTGAAGCCCGGCGACAGGATCATCGTCGAAGGCCTGCAGTCGGTCCGTCCCGGCGCCCAGGTGAACGCCCAGCCGGCCGGCAAGACGCCGGCTCGCGCCGCCGCCGCCAAGCGCTAGGAGCGCCTCAAAATGCTGTCGCGGTTTTTCATCGAACGCCCGATCTTTGCCTGGGTCCTGGCCATCATCGTCATGCTGGCCGGCGCCCTGTCGATCCTCAATCTGCCTGTCGCCCAGTACCCGTCCATCGCCCTGCCGCAGGTCTCGATCAGCGCCGTCTATCCCGGCGCCTCTGCCAAGACGGTGGAGGACAGCGTCACCCAGATCGTCGAGCAGCGGATGAAGGGCCTCGACGGCCTCCTCTACATGAGCTCGACGAGCGATGGCTCTGGCGCGGCCAACACCACCCTGACCTTCAAGGCCGGGACCGATCCCGACATCGCCCAGGTGCAGGTCCAGAACAAGCTGTCGGCCGCCACGGCCCTGCTGCCCGCCGAGGTGCAGCAGCAGGGTCTTACCGTCTCCAAGTCGGCCCGCAACTTCATGATGGTCGTCGGCCTCTTCTCCCCGGACGGCAGCAAGAGCAGCACGGACCTCGGCGACTACGCCGCCGCCAACCTGGTCGACGCCATCAGTCGCGTCGACGGGGTGGGGGAGGTGCAGCTGTTCGGCTCGCAGTACGCCATGCGCCTCTGGCTCGATCCGGTGAAGATGGCCGCCGTCGGGGTCACCCCGGCCGACATCTCCGCCGCCGTGCGGGCCCAGAACGCCCAGGTCTCGGCCGGCCAGATTGGCGGTCCCCCGACCGCCGAGGGCGCGGCGCTGAACGCCACCATTACCGCCCAGTCGCGGCTCAACACGCCCGAACAGTTCCGCCAGATCGTGGTCAAGTCGTCGGCCGATGGCTCGGCCGTGCGGCTGGCCGACGTCGCCCGGGTCGAGCTGGGCGCCGACAGCTACCTTGCCTCCTCGCGGTTCAACGGCAAGCCGGCCGCGGGCTTCGCCATCCGCCTGGCCACCGGCGCCAACGCCCTGGAGACTGCCGAGCGCGTCGAGAAGGAGCTGGCGGTCCAGGCCCGATCCTTCCCGGAAGGCATCGACTACGCCATCGGCTACGACACCTCGCCCTTCGTGAAGAAGTCGATCGAGGAGGTGCTGAAGACCCTGGCCGAAGCCATGGTGCTGGTCTTCATCGTCATGTTCGTCTTCCTGCAGAACTGGCGCGCCACCCTGATCCCCGCCATCGCGGTGCCGATCGTCCTGCTGGGCACGATGGCCGTGCTGTTCACCCTGGGCTACTCGATCAACACCCTGACCATGTTCGCCCTGGTGCTGGCCATCGGCCTGCTGGTCGACGACGCCATCGTCGTGGTGGAGAACGTCGAGCGACTGATGAGCGAGGAGGGGCTCAGTCCCAAGGACGCGACGAAGAAGTCGATGGGCGAGATCACCGGCGCCCTGATCGGCATCGCCGCGGTGCTGTCGGCGGTGTTCGTGCCGATGGCGTTCTTCGGGGGCTCGCAGGGCGTCATCTACCGGCAGTTCTCGGTCACCCTGGTGACCGCCATGGCCCTGTCGGTGCTGGTCGCCCTCGTGCTGACCCCGGCCCTCTGCGCCACCCTGCTCAAGCCGGTCGCCAAGGGCCATGCCTACAGCGACAAGGGCTTCTTCGGCTGGTTCAACCGCAACTTCAACCGGGGCCGCGACCGCTACGAGGGCTTCGTCGGCTCGATGTTCGGCAAGAGCCTGCGCTATCTCGCCATCTTCGCCGGCATCCTGGTGGTGATGGGCCTGCTGTTCGTCCGCCTGCCCAGCTCCTTCCTGCCGCCGGAGGACCAGGGGATCATGATGGTCCAGGTCCAGCTGCCCGCCGGCGCGACCCAGGACCAGACCCTCGCCACCTTGCGAAAGGTCGAGAACCACTTCCTGGTCGATGAGAAGGAGGCGGTGCAGTCGATCTTCACCGTCGCCGGCTTCAGCTTCTCCGGCGCCGGCCAGAACGCCGGCATCGGCTTCATCCGCCTCAAGCCCTTCGAGGAGCGCGGATCGAAGGCGCTGCGCGCCCCGGCCATCTCCGAGCGGGCCATGCAGGCCTTCGGCCAGGTCCGTGAGGCGATGATCTTCGCCCTCGTGCCGCCCTCGGTGCCGGAGCTGGGCACGTCCTCGGGCTTCGACCTGCAGCTGAAGGACGTCGGCGGCGTCGGCCACGAGGCCCTGCTCGCCGCCCGGGGGCAGCTGCTGGGCATGGCCAACCAGGACCCCAACCTCCAGGGCGTGCGGCCCAACGGCCAGGATGACACGCCTCAACTGAAGCTGACCGTCGACCAGGCCAAGGCCCAGGCGCTCGGCCTGTCGATCACCGACATCAACACCACCATCTCCAGCGTCCTGGGCGGCGCCTACATCAACGACTTCGTCGATCGGGGGCGGGTCAAGCGGGTCTACATGCAGTCCGACGCCGCCTTTCGCAGTCGGCCCGAGGACCTGGCCCAGGTCCAGCTGCGCAACGGCGCCGGGCAGATGGTCCCCCTGAGCGCCGTCGCCCAGACCAGCTGGACCTTCGGCCCGGCCCGGCTCGAGCGGTTCAACGGCGTGCCCGCCATGAACATCCAGGGTTCGGCCGCCCCGGGCAAAAGCTCCGGCGACGCCATGGCGGCCATGGAGCGGCTGATCGGCAAGCTGCCGCCCGGCATCGGCTACGAATGGTCGGGCCTGTCGCTGCAGGAACGGGAATCGGGCGGCCAGGCCCCGATGCTCTACGGCCTGTCGATCCTGGTGGTCTTCCTGCTGCTGGCCGCCCTCTACGAGAGCTGGACCATCCCCATCTCGGTCATCCTGGCCATTCCGCTGGGGGTGCTGGGGGCCGTGCTGGCCACCACCCTGCGCGGCCTGGAGAACGACATCTACTTCCAGGTCGGGCTGCTGACGACCATGGGGCTGGCGGCCAAGAACGCCATCCTGATCGTCGAGTTCGCCCGGGAGGCGCAGGCGAAGGGGGCGTCGCTGGTCGACGCCACCCTGGAGGCGGTCCGCATCCGGCTGCGGCCGATCCTGATGACCAGCTTCGCCTTCATGTTCGGGGTCCTGCCCCTGGCGCTGGCCAATGGCGCCGGCTCCGGCGCCCAGAACGCGGTCGGCACCGGGGTGATCGGCGGACTGCTGGCGGCCGTCGCCCTGGGACTGGTCTACGTCCCGCTGCTCTATGTCCTGGTCCAGCGGCTGTTCTCCCGCACACCCAAGGCGGCCCGGCCGGCCGCCGGCGAGGAAGGAGTCCCCGCATGAGCCGTTCCCTGATCGCGATCGCCCTGGCGGCCTCCACCGCCCTGTCCGCCTGCACCCTCGCCCCGCGATACGAGCCCCCCGCCCTGGCCGTGGCTCAGGCCTGGCCCGACGGCGGGACGGACCAGGCGGGCGAGAGCGCCGCCGGGCTCGACTGGCGGGAGGTCTACCTCGACCCGAAGCTCCAGGCGGTCATCGCCCTGGCGCTGGAGGAGAACCGCGACCTGCGCGTGGCCGTGCTGAACATCGAGAAGGCCCGCTCCCAGCACCGCATCCAGCGGGCGGCCTTGGTCCCCGGCCTGGACGCCCAGGTCAGCGGCGCCCGCGGCCGCACGCCAGGCGATCTCGCCGGGACCGGTTCCGCCGTCGAGTCCGAGAGCTGGAACGCTTCCGTCGGCGTCACGGCCTATGAGCTCGACCTGTTCGGACGGGTGCGGAGCCTGAACGAGGCGGCCCTGCAATCCTACCTGGCGACCGCTGAGACGCGGCGGGCAGTCCAGGTCAGCCTGATCGCCGAGACGGCGACCGCCTACCTGACCCTGGCCGCGGACCAGGACCTGCTCAAGCTGGCCCGGGAGACCCTGGCGAGCCGCGAGGAGGGCCTTCGCCTGACCCGCAGCCGCCACCAGGCCGGCGCGACCAGCCTGCTCGAGGTTCGCCAGGCCGAGACCCTGGCCGAGCAGGCCAGGGCCGACGTCGGGGCGTACGGCGCCCAGGTGGCCCAGGATCGAAACGCCTTGCGGCTGCTGGTCGGGACCGAGGTTCCGGCGGAACTCGCCCCGGCCAGCCTGGATCAGGTCGCCATTCGCTCCGATCTGCCCGCGGGCCTGCCCTCGGACGTGCTGCGTCGCCGGCCGGACGTGCTGGCGGCCGAGCACACCCTGAAGGGGATGAACGCCAACATCGGCGCCGCGCGGGCGGCCTATTTTCCCAGAATCAACCTCACCGGGAACCTGGGCAGCGCGAGCGCCGACCTGTCGGGCCTGTTCGGCGGCGGGTCCGGCGCCTGGAGCTTCGCGCCCAGCATTTCGCTGCCGATCTTCGACGGCGGCGCCCGGGCCGCCAACCTCGCGGGGGCCAGGACCGACCGCGAAATCGCCCTGGCCCAGTACGACCGGACGGTGCAGGTCGCCTTCCGGGAAGTGTCAGACGCCCTGGCGGTCAAGTCCTCGATTGATGGGCGACTAGAGGCTCTTGCTCGCCTGTTGGTCGCTGCTACCCATGGGGAACTTTTATCGAGATCACGTTATGAGCAGGGGGTAGACAGCTATTTGGTCTTGCTGGATGCCCAGAGAACAAGATACAGCGCTGAGCAAGCGTTGATTTCCATCAAGCTGACTCAGGCGGGGAACCTAGCAACTCTCTACAAGGCGTTGGGCGGCGGCGCGCCGGCTTGATGACCATCGACAGAATCCTGCCGGATCCCCCCCAATCCGATCTGGCAGGCGTCTTGGCGCATCCCCCCGCGCCTCGACAAAAGAAGGGGCGCACCACCCCCCCCGGTGCGCCCCTTCGCCTTGTCTGGACCCCGGCCGCGACAGGGTTAAGACAACTTTACCTGGAAATCAGCGGTTTCCGATGTGGGCGATGCTGGCGATCTCGACCAGGAAGTCGGGCCGCACCAGCCCGCAGACGATGCAGAAGCGGGCCGGCTTGTCGCCCGGGAAGAACTCGGCATAGACCTTGTTCATCGCCGCGTAGTCGGCCCAATCCTTCAGGAAGATGTGGTTCATGGTCACGTCGTCCATGGTCCCGCCGGCCGTCTCGATCACCGACCTGATGGTTTCCAGCACCTGCCGTGTCTGGCCGGCCGCGTCGCCGACGTGGGCGACATTGTTGTCCTTGTCGAAGGCGAGGGTGCCCGAGACATAGACCACCCCGTCCGCCAGGGTCCCGGGCGAGAAGGGGGCGATGGGGGTGACGGTCCCGGGAGGGGTGATGACGGTCTTGGGCATGTGGTTTCCTCTTGGTTTGGGGCAGCGCAGATGGATAAAAAATCCCGTCATCCCGGAAGGCGCGCAGCGCCTATCCGGGACCCAGGGGTTGCAGCGCGCCGGCCGTAGAGCTGCGTTCGATAGCGAGTTCACGCACCCCTGGGTCCCGGACAGCCCGCTGTGCGGTCTTCCGGGATGACGGGAAAGGGATGCCAGGGTCAAAGTGCGGGAGGCCTTGGATTTAGGTTGGCGGCGCCTGTCGCACCGCCCCGCAGAAGTCGGCCGTCGTGCTCACCCAGCCGAAGAACTTCTCGACGTTGTAGACCGTCGCCTCCTGCAGGAAGGCCGGCCCCGCCTGGTGCACGGCGTCCTCCAGCATCACGCTGAAGTACTCCAGGTGGAAGGCGTCCCTCAGGGTGGACTCGACGCAGACATTGGTGGCGATGCCCACGAACACCAGGTTGCGGATGCCGCGCGCCCGCAGCACTGAGTCCAGCGAGGTGTTGAAGAAGGCGCTGTAGCGCGGTTTCTGGATGACGATGTCGCCCGGCTGGGGGCTTAGGGCCTCGACCAGCGCGTAGTCCCAGCCGCCCTTGGCCAGCAGCTGGCCCTCGAGTTCCGGCTTCTCGCGCATGGTCTTTAGCGCGTTCGACTTCCACCAGTTCGGCGATCCCTCGCCGCCGGCCTCGACGTAGTCCGGATCCCAGCCGTTCTGGAAATACACCACCTGCACGCCGGCCGCCCGGGCCGCCTCCGTCGCCTGGACGATCTGGCCGATCACCGCCGCCGCCCCGCCGATGTCGAAGCCGGCCTTGTCGAGGTACCCCTGCGGCGAGGCGTAGGCGTTCTGCATGTCCACGACGATCAGCGCGGTGTCCTTCGGGCTCATCGGCACCGCCTCGGGCCGGGCCGGCAGCATCACCGCCCCCGGCCGCGCCTCCGCCATCGTTTGGGGCCGGTCACGCAGGGACGGCATTGGCCACGCCCTGGCGCGTCTTCATCAGGGGCTGGATGCGCTGGCCGAACTGGTCGAGGCCGACGAGGAAGTCATCGAAGGTCAGCAGCACCCCGGCCGCCCCCTCGACCTCGGCGATCTCGTCCATCAGCCTGGCCACGGTCTCGTAGCTGCCCACCAGGGTGCCGATGTTCAGGTTCATCGCCGAGGGCGGGCGGCTCATGTAGATGGCCGAGACGTCCAGCGCCCCGCGCGGATCGGCCTCGCCCTGGTGGTTCATCCAGGCGATGGCGTCGAGATCGGCGCCCTCCTTGTAGTGCTCCCACTTGGCCATCGCCGCCTCGTCCGTCTCGTCGGCGATGATCATGAAGAGGAGAAGCGCTCCGGTGTTGCTCCCCGCTCTCTTCGCCGCGTCGACATTGCGCTTGACGGCTTCGGCGCACTTCTTCGGCTCGTTCAGCCCCATGCCGAAGCAGAAATTGTAGTCGGCGTGCCTGGCCGCGAAATCGACGCCCGTCTGGCTCTGGCCGGCGCAGACGATCTTGATCTCGGCCTGCGGCTTCGGCAGCAGCTTGCAGTCCTTCATGGTGAGGAACTCCCCCTTGAAGTTCGACACCCCGTCCCGCCACAGCTCCTTCATGACCGTCACGTACTCGGCGCAGTAGTCGTAGCGGTTGAGGAAGTGCTTCTCCCCCGGCCAGATGTTCATCTGGTCGTATTCGGCCTTCTGCCAGCCCGAGACGATGTTGATCCCGAACCGGCCGTTCGAGATGCTGTCGATGGTCACCGCCATCCGCGCCGCGATCGGGGCAGGAATGGCCAGCACCGGCACCGAGGCGTAGAGGCGGATCCTGCTGGTCACCGCCGCCAGCCCCGCCATCAGGGTGAAGCTCTCGAGCGCGTAATCCCAGAACTCCGTCTGGCCGCCGAAGCCGTGCAGCTTGATCATCGAGAGGGCGAAATCGAGCCCGTATTCCTCGGCCTTGAGGGTGATCTGCTTGTTCAGCTCGAAAGTCGGCATGTACTGCGGCGAGGTCGCCGACATGATCCAGCCGTTGTTGGCGATCGGAATGAAGACGCCGATGTCCATGCCGTGATGTTCCCCTGACGCGTGTGGCCGGGCATGAGGCGCCGCTTGCTTCGGGTTGGCAAGAGGGGAGGGGCGCCTAGCCGACCTCGACCCTGGAAGAGCCCGCCTCGACGCTGACTTTCGCCCGCGTACTGAGCGTTCCGCCGCGGTCGCTGACCCGGTCCATGACCCTGTACTCGGTGGTCCACCGCTCCGGCGTCACCTCGCAGACGGAATAGCCCCGCTGGCTGTTGTTGAACTTCAGGGACGGGTTGGCGGCCAGGATCCTCACCATGTCTGGACGCTGGTCCATGCCGTCGCCGCTGGAACTGATCGAGGTGGTGACGAACTCCGCCGCCAGCGGCGCGCCGTCGGGGTTTCGGCTGTCGAGGAAGACCTCGCCGGCATAGTTCTGGTGCTCGTCGCCGGTCAGGACGATCGGATTGGCGACCCTCCGGTCGCGGATCGCCTTCAACAATCGCGCGCGAGGGGTGCGATAGCCGCCCCAGCTGTCGATGTTGGTCGTGTAGTCGGGGCCCGCGTCGCGGTCGAGGTCCATGACCATCACCTGCTGGGCCAGCACGTTCCATTTCGCCTTCGAGGCCGACAGCCCCTCGTACAGCCACTTCTCCTGGCGCAGGCCCAGCATCTCGGCGTTCTGCCGGTCCAGTTCGCCGCAGACCCCCCACCTGTCGCCGCAGGGCTGGTCGCTGCGGTACTGGCGGGTGTCGAGGAACTGCAGGCTCATCAGGTCGCCGAACCCGGCCCGGCGGTAGAGCTGGATCGAGGGGCCGACCGGCAGGGCGGCGAGGCGCAGCGGCATGTATTCGTAGAAGGCCTGGGCCGCCGCCTGCCTGCGCAGGGCGAACACCGCCGGCGGGGTGGCGTCGGCGTCGATGTCGCCGGCCCAGTTGTTGTCAATCTCATGGTCGTCCCAGACCACGAACCAGGCGGCCGAGGCGTGGGCCGCCTGCAGGTCCGCGTCCATCCGGTACTGGGCGTAGCGGCGGCGGTAGTCGTCGAGGCTGTAGACCTCGCCGCCGATATGCTGCCGCGGGTTCTCGAACGGTCCGCCGGCGGCGTTGCGTGTCCGCTGCGAGCGGCCCTCGTAGATGTAGTCCCCATAGAAGAAGACGAAGTCGAGATCCTCCCCGGACAGCTTGCGATGGGCGATATAGCTGCCCTGTTCGTAGTGCTGGCAGCCGGCCACGCCGAACCGCGCCCTGGCGACCGGCGCGCCAGCCGCCGGCAGGGTCTTGGCCCGGCCTATGGGACTGGTCTCGCGGCCGCACCTGAAGCGGTAGAAGTAGGGCTGCCCGGGCTCCAGGCCGGCCACCTCGACGTGGACCGAATGGCCGAGTTCCGGCCGGGCCAGGGCCACGCCCTTCACCGGGGTCTTGAAGCCCGTGTCGGCGGCGACCTCCCATTCGACCTCGACGGCCTGGGCCGGCATGCCCTGGCCGGTCTCCAGCGGCCGCGGGGCCAGCCGGGTCCAGATTACGAACCCGTCCGGCGCCGGATCGCCGGCCGCCACGCCCAGCTGGAAGGGGTAGTCGGCGAACACCGGCTGGGCCAGGGCCGGCCGCTCGTCCAGGGTCAGGGCGAAGCCGGCGGCCCCCGCGGCCCCGGCGAACTGGAACAGCCGCCGGCGCGACAGGGCGAAGCGGTGGCGCAGCAGGTCGGTCATGTCGGGCTCCCCAGCGGTGTCGGCTTCCGCCGATACCCCCTCCGCGTGACAGTTGAAAGCTGCCAACCGCCAAACCCCTTCCGTCATCCCGGCCGCAGGGCGAAGCCCGGAGCGCCGGGACCCAGGAGGGACAGAGCGCAGGTCACGCAGCCGCCGACATCCTGCCGGCCGCCCTGGGTCCCGGATCAGCCCTTCGGGCTGTCCGGGATGACGGTCCAGGCGTCTTCAGCGCTTGCGGACGAATACGGTGCCCGCCGAATACCCGGCGCCGAAGCTGCAGATCAGGCCGGTGTCTCCGGGCCCGAACCCGTCGTTGTGCAGGTGGAAGGCGATGATCGAGCCGGCCGAGCTGGTGTTGGCGTAGTCGTCGAGGATGATGACGTTCTCCTCGGGGGTCGGATCGCGGCCCAGGACGCGCTTGCCGATCATGTCGTTCATGTTGATGTTGGCCTGGTGCAGCCACAGGCGTTTCAGGCCGTGCGGGTCGATCCCGACGTCGTTGGCATGCTCGACGATCATTTCGCTGACCATCGGCACCACCTCCCGGAACACCTTGCGGCCCTCCTGGACGAACAGCTTGTCCCTGGCCCCGACGCCTTCCGGCGCCGCGCGGTTCAGGAAGCCGAAGTTGTTGCGGATGTTGTTGCTGAACACCGTCTTCAGCCGCGTGCCGAGGATCTCCCAGCCCTGGCCTGCGGGCGCGTCTTCCGCCCGCTCGACGATGACCGCCGTCGCCACGTCGCCGAAGATGAAGTGGCTGTCGCGGTCGCGGAAGTTCAGGTGACCAGAGCAGATCTCCGGATTGACCATCAGCACCGCCCGCGCCGAGCCCGACGCGATGAAGTCGGCCGCCGTCTTGATCCCGAAGGTGGCGCTGGAGCAGGCCACGTTCATGTCGAAGGCGAAGCCCTCGATGCCCAACGCCTGCTGCACCTCGATGGCCATCGCCGGATAGGCCCGCTGCATGTTGGAGGCGGCGCAGAGCACCGCGTCGATCTGGCTGGCGTCCTTGCCCCAGGCGGCGATCGCCTCGCGGGCCGCCTTGACCGCAATCTCGGCCAGCACCGACAGCTCTTCGTTCGGGCGTTCGGGAATGCGCGGGGTCATGAACTCGGGATCGAGGATCCCGGCCTTGTCCATCACGAAGCGGGACTTGATGCCGGAGGCCTTCTCGATGAATTCAGGGCTGGAGGGGGCCAGCGGCTCCATCTCCCCGGCGGCGATGGCGTCGGCGTGGCTGGCGTTGAACCGGTCGACGTAGGTGTTGAAGGCCTCGACCAACTCGGCGTTGGAGATCGACTGTTCGGGGGTGAACAGCCCGGTGGCGGCAATGACGGCCTGATGCACGGCGTAATGGTTCCCGATGCGGACACGGCCCCGACAGCCCGTCCGTCCTAGATTTGTGACGCCTAGATAGCATGCGGCGGGGCGGCGTCACCGTGTGGCGCCGGCGCCACGGAACACAACCGCCGCAATCGCGCCCTTGAACCGGCATTGCGCCGTCGCGTTTGCGACATACCTGAGCTAGGGCAGGAGGGGTTCTGAGACAGAAGATGAAGTTAGGAGTCTAAAATAATGAAAGCTCTCATGATTGCGGCGGCGTCGGTCGCCACCCTGGCCATGGCCGCCCCCGCGATGGCGCAAGACGCCGGGACCACCGTCTACGGCAACATCGGCTATGGCCACGTGAGCGCCGAGGACGTCGATGTCGGCGCCATCCAGGGCCGGGTCGGCGCCCGCTTCGGCCAGTACTTCGGCGTCGAGGGTGAAGCCTCGGCCGGCATCAACGGCGACGACTTCAACGTCGGCGCGACCAACGTCGAAGTCGACCTGAACTACCAGATCGGCGCCTATGCGGTCGGCTATCTGCCGGTGGCCCCCAACGCGGACCTGTTCGCCCGGGTCGGCTATTCGAAGTCCGAGTTCGACGTCTCGAGCCCGCTGGGCGGCGCTTCGGGCGACGTCGACGGGGTCGCCTACGGCATCGGCGGCCAGTACTTCTTCACCGACAAGGACGGCATCCGCCTCGACGTGACCCGTCACGACAGCGATGACGGCGAAGCCGACGTGTTCGGCATCAGCTACGTGCGGAAGTTCTAGGACACCACGTCCTCCAAACGAGAAGGCCCCCGCCCCGGCGGGGGCCTTTTTCGTTGACGCCGCGGCTCCCAGGGTGAAATTCCCATTCCTGGGGAACGGAGCGTCAAGGTGGATGCGGTTGTCTTACAGCTGATCGGCTCGGCCGTGGCCGTCGCCACCATGGTCGGCATCGCCGCCTGGGCGCGGATTCCGAGGCCCTGCCCGCCGCTCGACGAGGTGCGGGCCCGCGAGATCCTCGCGGTGGAATACCCGGACCATGCCATCGATGCCGTCTGGCTGGCCGCCGACGGGGCCGGAGCCATCGCCCGCTCCGGCGACCATGCCCTGGTGCTGGGACGGCTCGGCGACTCCTGGGTGTCCCGTGACCTGCCCTGGGAACGGGCCCTGGCCAGCGAAATTCGTGGCGGCCGGGTCCGCATCCGGGTCGATTGCAGCGGCGCCCCTCGGCTCGACCTCGCCGTCAGCGGGGTCAATCCCTGGCCGCCCCAGCGCCCGCAGGATCTGGCCGCATGACCCCCGATCCGATCAAGGCCGCCTTCGACCCGGTCACCCTGGCCATCCCCCTGTTCGTGATCACCATCATCGGCGAGATCATCCTGGGCCGCATGCGCAAGGCCAAGGCCGCCTACGAGGCGCGCGACACCGCCACCTCCCTGCTGATGGGCCTGGGCAGCAACATCGCCGGGCTGCTGACCGGCGGGGCCATTGTCGCCGTGGTCATCTGGGTCTGGCAGCACCGCATCTTCGACATCCCGATGACCGCCTGGTGGGCCTGGGTGGCGATCTTCTTCCTCGAGGACCTGACCTACTACTGGTTCCACCGGCTCAGCCACGAGCGCCGCTTCTGGTGGGCCAGCCACGTCAACCACCACTCGTCCCAGCACTACAACCTGGCCACCGCCCTGCGCCAGACCTGGACCGGCGGCGTCGCCGGCACCTGGCTGCTCTGGCTGCCCCTGGCCTTCCTCGGCTTCCCCCCGGCGATGATCGCCATCCAGAAGGGGATCAGCCTCGTCTACCAGTACTGGATCCACACCGAGGCGATTGGAAAGATGCCGCGCTGGTTCGAGGCGGTGTTCAATACGCCCTCCCATCACCGCGTCCATCACGCCCGCAACCCCCGCTACCTGGACGCCAACTACGCCGGCATCCTGATCATCTGGGACCGGCTGTTCGACACCTTCATCCCCGAGACCGACGAGGAGCCGCCGCGCTACGGGCTGGTGAAGAACCTCGGCGACTTCAACATCCTGCGGGTGGCCTTCCACGAATGGATCGGTATCGGCCGGGACCTGATGACGGCCCGCTCGCCCCGCGAGGTGCTCGGCTACCTGTTCGGCCCGCCGGGCTGGAGCCCGGACGGCTCGCGGGAGACGTCGAAGACCCTGAAGGCCAAGTGGCTCGCGCGTCAGGAGGCGAAGGCCGAGCCCGCGCCGCCACTGGCGGCGGAGTAGAACGCCTCAGTCTCGCACCCCCGGTAGCGATAACCCCGGCGCCGGCCGCGCCTGCAGCGCCTCGCGGCGGTAGCGGAACAGCTCCGCCGGCCGCCCGCCAGTGTCGGCGTCCATCCGGCCCAGCCCCTCGACCAGCCCCGTCCGCTCGACGACCCGGCGGAAGTTCTGCTTGTGCAGGGCGATCCCGGCGATGGCTTCCACCGTCCGCTGCAGCGCCGACAGGGTGAACTCCGCCGGCATCAGTTCGAACACCACCGGGCGATACTTCAGCTTGCCGCGCAGCCGTCCCAGGCCGGTGGCGAGGATCCGGCGGTGGTCGCTGATCATCGGCTCGCCGAGGGCCGCCGAGAGGGCCGCCGGCTCCGGCGGGTCGCGCCCGTCGGCCCGGGCCGCGTCGCGCGCCGCCTCGGGGGCCAGGCCCGCCTCATAGAGCAGTTCATAGCGCTCGAGCACCCGCTCCTCGTTCCACGGGGCCCCGTCCAGGGCGAAGGCCAGCCGCGCCCGCGCCGCCCGGCCGGCGTCCTTGCCGGCCCAGGCCATCAGGGCCGGGGCGATGCCTTCGTCGATCAGTTCGGGACGGCCCCTGCGCCAGTCCTCCCAGGGGAAGAACCGCGACCAGGACGACCAGACCGTGTCCGCCGCCAGGCTCCCCGTCGCTGACGGAGTCAGCGCCAGGTAGCCCACCGACACCACCCGCGCCGCGCCGGCCCCGACCTCGGCCCGGGGCGCCTCCCGCCCCTGGTCGCCGAAGGTGTAGAGCTGCTCGACATAGCCGAGTTCGAACCCCGTCTGGCTCGACACGAAGGCCCGCAGGGCCAACTCGAACGTCCGGTCCCGCTCGGGCGCGAACGGCCCGAACGGCAGCCCGGCCGCAGACTCCGGCCGCACGGTCAGCACCACCGCCTCGCCATCCCGGATGGCGACAATGACCGCGCTGAGGCCGATGACGACGGAAAGGGTCATGGGAGTGGTGGTAGAGGAAAATCCGGGTCGGATGAACCAGCATCCTCTTCGCCCTCAGGCGAGGCGCTTCAGAATTGCGACGCCATCTCGAATGGCGCGCCGGGGTAGACATACCTCCCCCGCCCGATGGCCCGCACCGCGTCCGCCATCCGCCCGCCCCGGCCCAGCACGTCGTCGGCCAGGGCCACGATCAGCGGGTTCGGCGTCGCGCCGGGAGAGGCTCGCCGCAGGGCCTGGGCGATCGCCGCCTCGGAGGCTTCCGGATTGTGCGCGCAGGCGATCAGGAAGGCCGCGGCGGTCGAGCGGCTGACCCCGGCCCAGCAATGGACCAGCATCGGATCACGCCGGTCCCAGCCCTTGGCGAAGTCGAGTATCTTCCGCACCAGCCCCTCGTCCGGCAGGGTCTCGCCGTCGACCGCCTGCCAGATGTCGTGCACCGCCAGCTTGAGGTGGCGGTCGGGAAACGGCGCGCGCGGCGCCTGACTCATCAGTCCCTCCTCCAGGAGGGTGATCACGTGCGACGGCTTCTTCCACTTGATCACCGTCGGCGCGTCCCGCAGCGGGCTGACGATGAGGGTCACGCCTTGCGCTCGAACCCGGCCGCCTCCGACAGGCTGTGGAAGCGGGCGACGTAGTGGGCCTGGGCTTCGCGCGGCGGCTCGGGCCGGATGGTCAGCTGATAGCCCTTCGGCGGCTCCCCGAAGAAGCCCAGCGCCTCTTCGACCGTGAAGCCCGCCAGCTGGGTGGCTTCGAAATAGGCGCAGGCGCGGTCGGCCTGCTTGAGCAGCTTCTTGATGTGCAGCGGAGTCTTGGCCGGCAGGCCGAAGCGGGCGTGGATGGCGTGCTCCAGCCGCTCCTCGAAGTCCTTGTAGGAGACGCCGAGGGCCGCCTTGAACGGGCTGATCATGTCGCCGATGACGTACTCGCTGGCGTCGTGCAGCAGGGCGGCCAGCCGCCATTTCGGCTCCAGGCCGGGCTCCATGTAGTGGGCGATCTCCTCGACCACCAGGCTGTGCTGGGCCACCGAGAAGCCGTGCTCGCCGATCGTCTGGCCGTTCCAGCGCGCCACCCGCGCCAGGCCATGGGCGATGTCCTCGATCTCGATGTCCATCGGCGAGGGATCGAGCAGGTCCAGCCGCCGCCCGGACAGCATCCGCTGCCAGGCTCTCGGCGGTTGTTTGCTGCGCAGCCCTTTGGCCAACCTTGGTTTCCTAATTCGACAAATCGAACGCCCAACTGGAGCATCGCTTGACAAAGATCAACGACAGGAACGGGGTATCCCCGACATTCGTTGGTTCAGCATGGAGATGTTCTCATGAGTTGGGCCCGCATCATGGCGCCGCTGTCCGGCGGCGCCGGCGACGAAGCCGTCCTGGCCGCCGGCGCGGCCCTCGCCGCGCCGTTCGACGCCGAACTGGCGGCGGTCCACGCTCCGGCCGATGTCGCCGACCTGATGCCCTGGATGGGCGAGGGGTTCATGGGCGGGGTGCAGATCACCGCCATGGACAGTCTCAAGGAGGCCGCCGCCGAGGGCCAGCGGGCCGCCGAGGCCGCCGTGGCCGGCTGCGGCTACGCCAAGACCCGCTTCGTGGCCCTGGAGACGCCCGTCTGGGCCGGGCTTTCGATGGAAGGCCGGCTCTCGGACGTGGTGGTGTTCGGCGACGAGGCGGCCCGTGGACGGGGCCCGCTGGCCGAGGCCTTCCAGCAGACGGTCGCCGACGAACAGCGTCCGACCATTGTCGCCCGGCCGGGCCTCGGTGTCGGCGGCACGGTCGCCGTCGCCTGGGACGGCGGCAAGGAGGCCAGCCGGGCCGCCCGCACCGCCCAGCCGCTGCTTGAGAAGGCGGGCCGCGTGGTCATCCTCTGCGCGCCCGGCGCCTCCTCGCGCAAGTTCGACGGCGCGCGGCTGCAGGCCTTCCTGGCCGAGCGCGGCGTGGAGTCCGAGGTCGAGGTGATCGGCGGCAGCGGCGACGCGGCCCATCTGCTGCTCGCCGCCTGCGAGCGGCTCGGCGCGGGCCTGCTGGTGGCGGGGGCCTTCGGCCATCCCCGGCTCCAGGAATACATCTTCGGCGGCACGACCCGAACCCTGCTGAACAACGACGGCCCGTCGCTGTTCCTGTCCCACTAGCTTCCCCCAACAATGGAGAAACAGGCATGACCCTGTCCCGCATCATCATGCGCCTTGCCCGCAATCCGGGCACCGAGTTCGCCGATGGCGACGACCACCGCGGCTACACCCTGACGGCGCCGCTGACCGACGATGGCATGCTCGACCTCGACGCCTTCCAGAAGGCCAAGGCCAGCTGCACCGTCCGCCGTTTCGCCCCGGACGAGGACGCCACCTTGGGCCGCCTCGCGCGCCGCCGGGACAATTGGTATTTCGACTATGACGATGGCGAAGACGCCGACGACGAGGCTGTCCACAAGCTCGGCCAGCACCGGTTCGCGGTCGGTGAATACGTCTCCGTCGCCGACGAGGATGGCCGCCTGCTGGCCTACAAGGTCACCGAGGTGACGCCGGTCGAGTAGCGACGGTGACAGTCGCGCCTGGCGAGACGGTCACCGCCCCGCCTATTTCTCGAAGTTGTGCCGGACCAGGGCCGTGGCGTCCTTGAACACGCCCTTGGAACCGGTCCCGTCCCGGGGGGCCTTCGACTTGACCACCGCGACGACCAGTGGCCCCCGCGCCGGCCCCTGGGCCTCGTAGCCGGCCGCCGTATAGGCCGCGCCTGGGGAGTCGTCGGTCTTGACGAAGGTGGTGCGGAAACCGCGCTTGCGCTTGCCGCCGATCGAGAAGTCGCCGTCCTCGATATGGGCGTCGCCCCCCTCGATGGTGATGGCGCCGTTCTCGCCGTCACGCCACTTGTCGCGGTAGATCCGCACCTCGTTGGCGTCCTCGTCGGCGGTGATCTCCATGCCGGCGACCTTGATGTGGGCGTTGTCGCCATCGGCGTTGATGGTCACGCCCGGCATCCGGACCCGCGCCTTCTCGACGCCGTCGCCCTCTTCGGTCTCGACCGTCAGGCCGGGCAGGGAGACCTTTTCCTTGGTGGTCTTCCCGGGCTCGCCCGGGGTCGCCGGAGTCTTCGGCGGCTCGGGCGTATCGGCCGGGGCGGCGAACAGCCCGCGCACCTCGGTCTCGATCGGCTGCAGGGCCTTGGCTGGGTCATTGCTGACCGCCACCAGCCGCAAGGTGACCTCGGCGTCGGTCCCGCCGTAGACACAGCTGAGGCCATCGGCCGCCGCGCTGAGTCGCTTCAGGTTTCCTTGGGCTTCCGGGCAGTCGAGCTTGGCCAGCACCTTCAGCGACTCACGGGCGTCCCGCTTGGCCCGGTACTCGGCCCGGCTCTCGCAGGCGGTCAGAGCCAGGACGATGGCGCCGCAGCCCACGGCGGTCATCAGCATACGTTTCATTGGTTCAGCCCTTAAATGGCAACGACCTCACCCATGAAGGTGAGGCCGCGCCGCGTTCCGATCCAGTGAATTCGCGGTAACGGCTACTGCCCGGGCCGCGTGGCGCCTTCGCGCCGGGCCAGAAAGGCCAGCCGTTCGAACAGGTGGACGTCCTGCTCGTTCTTCAGCAGGGCGCCGTGCAACGGCGGGATCAGCTTGGTGGGATCGCGCTCCTTGAGCACCTCCTCACCGATGTCCTCGACCATCAGGAGCTTCAGCCAGTCGAGCAGCTCGCTGGTCGAGGGCTTCTTCTTCAGGCCCGGCACCTTGCGCATGTCGTAGAAGATGCGCAGGGCCTCGGCGACGAGCTTCTGCTTGATGCCGGGATAGTGGACCTCGACGATGGCGTTCATCGTCGCCTCGTCGGGGAACCGGATGTAGTGGAAGAAGCAGCGGCGCAGGAAGGCGTCCGGCAGTTCCTTCTCGTTGTTGGAGGTGATGATCACCACCGGCCGGACCTTGGCCTTGATGGTCTCGTCGGTCTCGTAGACGTAGAACTCCATCCGGTCGAGTTCCTGCAGCAGGTCGTTCGGGAACTCGATGTCCGCCTTGTCGATCTCGTCGATCAGCAGGACGGGCCGTCGCTCGGCGTCCTCGAACGCCTCCCACAGCTTGCCCTTCTTGATGTAGTTCCTGACGTCCTTGACCCGCTCGTCGCCCAGCTGGCTGTCGCGCAGCCGGGTGACCGCGTCATATTCATAGAGGCCCTGGGCCGCCTTGGTCGTCGACTTGATGTGCCAGGTGATCAGCGGCGCATCGAGCGCCTTGGCGATCTCATAGGCCAGCACCGTCTTGCCCGTGCCCGGCTCGCCCTTGATCAGCAGTGGGCGCTCCAGGGCTATGGCCGCATTGACCGCGACCTTCAGGTCGTCGGTCGCCACATAGTCGTCGGTGCCTTCGAAGCGGGTGGTCATCCGTCTATCCCCTGTGGAGCGCGGGAAGACGCTCCAAACAAACGTTTCATTCAAGGGGACAGTAGCGCCCGGAACGCCGCTGTGAAGCGGTTTTCCGTTCACAGGCGAAAAAGCCGCGCGCCGTTTCCAGCGCGCGGCGGGGTCGCCTTGGGTCAGGCGGCTCCGACTTTCGGTCAGTCGGCGCCGGGGTTGATGGACACCGGGTCGGAGGCCGGGAAGGTCTCCTTCAGGCCTTTGTCGAGCTGCTTGTCGACGTGTTCGTCCTTCTCGTCTGGCGCGGCCTCGCCGGGGTCGACCTGAGTGGCGTCTTCCTCGTCGCCGGTCCCGCCGGACGCTTCGTAGTTTCGGCTCCGCTCCTGGTCCGTGCCGACGCGGTCTTCGTCGAAGGCGAAGCTGCGGTCCTCGGGAGCGGCCCGCAGGCCGGTGTCGTCGCGATCCTCGGTCAGGTCGCCGTCGTCGAATTCGGCCGCCTGGAAGTCTTCGTCCTCGCGTTCGGGATCCAGGTCGTCGATGTCGGAGTCGTCCGCGGCGGAGGTCGCGTCATAGACGTCGGAGACCTCGTCGAAATTGGCGATATTGCGGCCGTCGGCCGTCAGGTTGGTTTCGTCCAGGACCTCGGCGCGATCCTGCGGGTCGGCGTCATTGTCGATGTTGGACATGGTCAGTTTCCTTAGGCGGGGCGTGTCCCCGCCCGGAATCAACCCGCTCGCGCGCCTTGCGTTCCGGAGTCGACATAGGCCCCCAGCGCCCCGGCGACCTGTCCCATGACCGCATCCCAGTCGCCGAACGCGGGCGGATTGAATACCCGCGCCTGCGGGTACCAGGGATAGGCGTCGGTCCCCAGCTGGGTCCAGCCCAGGCGCGGCGAGATCAGCCAGACGCCGGCCCCGCAGGCCCCGGCCAGGTTCAGGCTGGCGTTCGAGAAGCCGATGGTCAGGTCCAACGCGCAGGTCAGGGCCGCAACATCGTCCAGGTCCTGCTTCAGATCGATGCCGGGCGGGACCCAGATGTCGATCCCCTCGGCCTTTGCCGCGGCCAGTTCGGCTTCGCAGTCGCCGTACTGCAGGTTGACCAGGGTCACGCCCGGAACCTTGAGCACCGGCGCCCACTGCTCGAACGGCGAGAAGTAGCGGCGCCGCGCCCCCTTGGTGGTCATGCTCTTCCAGAGGAGGCCGACCTTCAGCCCGGCGGGGGCCGTCTCCAGCACCTTGCGCCAGTGGGCCACCCGGCCGGGATCCGCCTTGAGATAGCCTGTCCGGGCCGGATAGGCCGCGATGCTGTCGCGGAACCGCCGCAGCGGGGAGGCGAGGGGGGCCCACAGGTCGATGGCCTGCAGCTCCTCCGGCTCGAGGAACGGGACGACGCGCACCGTTCGGCCGTCGACGCTGAAGGTGGCGTGGGCGCCGACCCGGGCCTGAGGAAAGCTGCGGGCGAACAGCGGGACCAGCCGCGGCTCCAGGGACAGGGT